>Ga0207648_10001750_pt1 | contig 23773 bp, 18 predicted proteins | sample KBSMisM32_FD_184310 | JGI IMG/M metagenome (GOLD analysis project Ga0207648, IMG submission 184310) | Miscanthus rhizosphere microbial communities from Kellogg Biological Station, Michigan, USA - KBS Miscanthus M3-2 (SPAdes) (version 2) | ecosystem: Host-associated > Plants > Roots >...
TGCATGCGATTCTATCGCAGGCCGGCGAATTCGCAGCGAAGCTGTCGTGCTTTTCGCCCTGTCCCCGGGGTGTGCAGGGCCTGAAAAGGTCTGCTCCGGTCGACGTCTCAACGACGATACACGGTCTCCAGCGTCGACATTCACACGGCAGCCGGCTTGGCCGATACTTCTCTCAGGCCGCCGGTAACCTCGTCATCGCCCGGCCAACTCAAGATGGACCTGCCGACCGGAGATCGACATGCCCGAGACCCTTGCCCCAAACATCTGGCTGGAACGCTGCGCCCGGCGGATCAGCGAAGTCGACAACGATATTGCCGAAGCCGAAGCGCGCCGCGTTGCCCGCGACCTCCAGCGCTTCGAGCGCACCGCGGCGATGCCGCCCGAAGCGGCCGTCGATTTCGTCGCGATGGAGATGGCCAAGCCTAACCGGAGCCCGTTCGAGCGCCGTCGCACCGATCGGGGCTGACGACGCCGAGCCGACGACGCAGAGCTCGCCGCGGCGGATCGCCGATCAGGCGCCCTTGCGAACCTTCTGGATCAGCGCGTCGGCGACGACCACCATGCGGTCGTTGGTACCGGACATCGTGCCGTTGATGAAATAGCGACCCTGCACGCCCATCGCCGGCACCGCATCGATCTTGTACGACTGCGCGAGCTGCTTGGCCTGGCTCGCCTTGGTCTGCACCGAGAACGAATTGTAGGTCTCGAGAAACTTGGCGCTGTCGACGCCGTTCTTCGCCATGAACGCGGCGATCTCATCCGGCTTCGCCAAGCGCATGCGGTCGTTGTGAATCGCGTAGAACACCTTGCGGTGCATCGTCGGGATCAGGCCCATCCCATCGAGCGCATAAAAGATGCGCTGGTGGGCCACGAACGGCTCCTCGCTGAACGCGATCGGCACACGCCGGAACGCGACATCAGGCGGTAGGTTCTTGAGCCAGGCCTCGAGCGTCGGCTCGAACGCATTGCAGTGCGGGCAGCCGTACCAGAAGAATTCAATGACGTCGATCTTGCCGCCGGTCGGCACCGGCACGGCCTGGCCGAGCCGCACGTAGTTGGTGCCCTCGACCGGGAACTGTTGCGCCTGGGCCTGGGCCTGCGTCGCGAGCGGCAGCAGCGCGCCGGCGGCGCCGGCAGCGAGAAGGGAGGTGGTGAACTGACGGCGTTGGATGGTCATCGGATTTTCAGTGGAACAGGCCAAGGGGCAAAAACAGAGAGTCGCTGCGGCTGTCGGAAGTTCAGGCGGGTGTTGAACGAAGCATCGAGTCAGTCACTTCTGCACACGGACGAGCGCCGAATCGACGCCCGCTTCGCCCAGCTTCTCCTTCGCGCGGTCGGCATCTTCCTTTCGATCGAATGGGCCGACCCGGACGCGGTAGACGGTCCGCCCGGCCTGGTCGCGCTCGGTCAGGCGGCTCTCGATGCCGAGCATCGCGAGCTTCGCGCGCTGCTGCTCGGCATCCTCGGTTCGCGCATAAGCGCCGGCCTGCACGAAATAAGTGAACGGATCGGCCCCGGTGCCGGTGGACAGAGGCGCCGACGCGCGCCCGGCTGGCATGCTCGCGGCGCCGGCCGTGGCCGGGGCCTTGGCGATGCGGGCGCCAGATGCCGCCCCGCTGGGCGCGATCGCCGCAGTCGCGGGCGGCGAGGCGCCGCCCGGAGCGGCCGGTGGCGGGCTCGGCATCGCCGTCTTGCCCGCGAGCGGCGCGTTCGGGTCCCAGTTGCGGTTCTTTTCCTGCTCCGCGGCGTCTTGTACCGCGGAGCGCGGCGGCACCTTGGTGACGAACGGGTTCGGCGCCTTCGTGACGTACAGCGCAACGCCGAGCGCGAGCGCCAGTCCGACCAAGAGACCGACGATCAGCCCGATCAGGAAACCGCCTCGTTGTTGGCTTCTGGAACGCAGGGTCATGTCGGGTCGGCCTCTCGGGACATGCGATCGGGGGCGCTGACGCCCAACAGGCGGAGCCCATTGCGCAGGATCTGGCGGGTCGCGACCAGCAGCGCGAGCCGGGCCCGCGTCAGTGCCGGGTCGTCGACCAGGAAGCGCTCGGCGGCGTAGTAGCTGTGGAACGCGGCCGCGAGGTCGCGCAGGTAGAACGCGACGTCGTGCGGCGCGAAGCCGGCGGCCGCACCGGCCAGCATCGGCACGTATTCGGCCAGTTGACGCATCAACGCCGCCTCGCTCGGCGCCACGAGCAAGGAAAAGTCAGCGCCGCCGATGGCCGCCAGGTCGGCTTCGGCCGACCCGCCGCGCTGGGCTGCGTACTGCTGGATCACCGAGCAGATCCGCGCATGGGCGTACTGGACGTAGAAGACCGGGTTCTCGTCGCTCTGCTTCAGCGCAAGGTCGACGTCGAAGACGAACTCGGTGTCGGCCTTGCGGCTGATCAGGAAGAAGCGGACCGCGTCCTTGCTGGTCCACTCGATCAGGTCGCGCAGCGTGACGTAGCTGCCCGAGCGCTTTGAGATCTTGACCTCTTCTCCCCCGCGCATCACCGTGACCATCTTGTGCAGCACGTAGTCGGGGTAGCCCGACGGCACGCCGACATCGGCGGCCCGCACGCCGGCGCGAACGCGCGCGATCGTGCCGTGGTGGTCGCTGCCCTGGATGTTGAGCGCCTTCACGAAGCCGCGCTTGTACTTGTCGATGTGATAGGCGACGTCGGGCACGAAGTAGGTGTAGCGTGCTTCGCCGCTGCCGCCCGCGTCCGACTTGCGCATCACGCGGTCCTTGTCGTCGCCGTACTCGGTCGTCCGCAGCCACAGCGCGCCGTCCGCCTCGAACGTCTTGCCGGCCTCGATCAGGCGCTGCACCGTGGTGTCGACGCGGCCGCTCGAGTAGAGGCTCGACTCGAGGTAATAGCGATCGAAGTGGACGCCAAAGGCCTGCAGGTCGAGGTCCTGCTCGTGGCGCAAATAAGCGACCGCGAATTCGCGAATGCTGTCGACGTCATCGACGTTGCCCGACGCCGTTGTGCTGCGATCGTCGGCGCTTACCGTCTTTCGGGCGGCGAAATCGGCCGCGATGTCGGCGATGTAGTCGCCGTTGTAGGCGGCAGGCGGCCAGTCGGCGTCGCCCGGCTTCAGACCGCGCAGACGCGCCTGCACCGACGCCGTCAGCGCCTCGATCTGGACGCCGGCATCGTTGTAATAGAACTCGCGCGTGACCGTCCAGCCCTGGGTCTCGAACAGGTTGCAGATCGAGTCGCCGAGCGCGGCCTGGCGGCCATGGCCGACGTGCAGCGGGCCGGTCGGATTGGCCGAGACGAATTCGACAATGATCTTTTCGCCGGTCGACGGGACTCGTCCAAACTCGGCCCCGGCGGCCAGGATCTCGGCGACGACCGCCTGACGCGCGGCGGGCTTCAAGCGCAAGTTGATGAAGCCGGGCCCGGCGATGTCGATCGAGTCGACCCAGCGCTCGACCGCCGACTGGGCACGCAGCGACGCGATCAGGCGGGCCGCGATCTCGCGCGGCGGCTGCTTCAGCGGCTTGGCGAGCTGCATCGCGGCGGTCGATGCGAGGTCGCCGAGGGCAGCCTGCTTGGGCGACTCGAATCCCGCCACCAAGTCCACGTCCGGACCGACTTCGGCAATCGCCGCGCCGAGCGCCGCGAGCAGGTCGTTTCTGGCTTGGATCATCGATTCGATTCTACGAGGCGGCCTCGCACGCGCTTTTCGGATGGCGGTGCTCCGGCAGCGGGAGTTTGCGTGAACGACTGCCCTGTCGCGAGGTGCCGGCGAGAGAGGGGCGATGCGAAAATCGAGGTTGACGCGGCGCTGCCGTGCGGCATCCATGTCCAAGGCTTCTCTCTCCAAGATCGAACCCATCGCCGATGCGCCCGCGCTGCCGGCGAAGATCGGCAAATACCGGGTGACCGCGCGGCTCGGCGAGGGCGCGACCAGCGAGGTGTTCCTCGCCCACGACGACTTCCAGAACCGCGACGTCGCGATCAAGCGGGTCCGTGCGGCGGCCCTCGGCGACTCGATCGAAGCCCACCATTCGGCGCGGTTCTTCGCGGCCGAGGCGGCGCTCGCCGGACGCCTCCAGCACCCCAACGTGGTGCAGATCTTCGATGCGGTCCCCGATCCGGCGGAACCCTACTTGGTGATGGAGTACGTCGCCGGTGGCACGTTGCGCCCGTATTGCCGGGCCGACCAGCTGCTGCCGCTCGAGACCATCGTGGAGATCGGCTTCAAGCTGGCGATGGCGCTCAGCTACGTGTTTCGCCAGGGCTTGATCCATCGAGACGTCAAGCCGGCCAACCTGCTCCTCACGCTCGACGACCACGGCGCGATCCGTGACGTCAAGATCAGCGACTTCGGCAGCGTGCTGAACCTGGGTTCGGACGTGACCCAGATCCACCGGGTCGGCTCGCTCGCCTACATGTCGCCGGAGCAGCTCGAGGGCGGCACTCTCGACTGCCGGGCCGACATGTACTCCCTCGGCGCGGTGCTCTACCACCTGATCGCCGGCCGGCCGACCTTCGACGGCCAAGTGCAGTCGGCCATGATGCATCAGATCCATCGGGTCAAGCCGGCGCCGCTGACCGGCGTGCGCGGCGGCGTCAGCGCCGAGCTCGATGCGGTGATCCAGCGCGCGTTGGCCAAGACGCCGGGCGAGCGCTACGGCGACTGGAACGAGTTCGCGCAGGCGCTTTCCGGCCTCGTGGCCGGCCAGAAGGTTCCGCGCGGCGACTCGCAGGGCGTGCTCGATTCGGAGCGCTTCACGCTGCTGCGGAGCCTCGAATTCTTCGCCAGCTTCGGCGACGTCGAGCTGTGGGAAGTCGTCCACCGCGCGAAGTGGCAGCGCTTCCCATTCGGGCATGCGTTGTACCGCAAGGGCGAGACCGGAAACAGCTTCCATATCCTGGCCCAGGGCGAGGTCGAGGTGTTCCGCGACGCCAAGCGCGTGGCCCAGCTCGGCGCCGGCACCTCGGTCGGCGAGATGGCTTATCTGGCGCCGAGCCCGGAGCTCAAGCGGCACAGCACCGACGTCATCGTCAGCAAGGCTGTCACGACGATCTCGTTCACGCCAAACACGCTGGTGCAGCTCAGCGCGAACTGCCGGCACATGTTTCACGATTCGTTCATCCGTGTGCTCGTGCGCCGTCTGCACACCGCGCACGAGGCGCTCGCCCACCCGCGTCGGATCCTGTAAGCGGGAGTTGCGGTCAACCGCACCCTCGACAGAGGGTGTGCACCGCGAGACAGCGGCCGGCGTTGTAGCCTTGCGGCTGGCCCATGTCAGTGCGTCAATTCGACTCGGCAATCACGCCTGTCGCAAGCAATCGAGGACCTTGCCCATGAAACAACTGATGACCGTGCTCGCCTGGTCGATGGCGCTGCTGTCCACTTCGGCGTTCGCCAATGCGCACAAAGAAGGCCCCGACATGAAGAAGACCGCCGCCAGCGCGCCCATGTCGTCGCAGCAAACCAAGATGACGACCTGCAACGCCGAAGCTGGCGATAAGAAGGGTGACGAGCGCAAGGCGTTCATGCAAACCTGCCTGTCCGCCAAGCCGCAGACCCAGCAGGACAAGATGAAGACCTGCAACGTCACGGCCGGCGACAAGAAGGGCGACGACCGCAAGGCGTTCATGAAGGAATGCCTCAGCAAGTGATCGCGCCGATGGCGTGAAGGGGCCCGCTTCGGCGGGCTTTTTGTTTTCGGGCACTGCCTTGCGCGGGGTTGCGCTGGCTCACTGGACGGCCGGGCCAACGGCGGCCGGCGGATATGCCGCGGAGGCGAGAATAGGGGCCGAAGAGCTTCCCCCTTTTAGTCGTTCGCTACCCCCGCGCCGATCTGGCCCGAATTCGGCCAGCGTCGACGCCCAAAATTCCATTGACTTACGCCACATCCCCATGAGCCTCGACCTACCCCCTGGAATCCAGATCAATGCGCCGATCCTGCCCGGCTTCGAAACCATCCTGACTCGGTCGGCGCTCGAGCTGGTCGCCAAGCTGCACCGCGCGTTCGAGCCGAAGCGCCAGGAGCTGCTGGCGGCGCGGGTCGAGCGCGCTAAGCGCCTCGACGCTGGCGAGCGGCCCGACTTCCCGGCCGAAACGAAGGCGATCCGCGACGGCGACTGGAAGATCGCACCGATCCCGCCGGCCCTGCAGTGTCGGCGGGTCGAGATCACCGGTCCGGTCGACGCCAAGATGGTCATCAACGCGTTCAACTCGGGCGCCGATTCGTACATGACCGACTTCGAGGACAGCAACTCGCCGTCGTGGTCGAACCAGATCCAGGGCCAGATCAACATCGGCATGGCGATCCGCCGGACGCTGACGCTCGAGCAGAAGACGGCCGCGGGCAGCAAGAGCTACCGGCTGAACGAGAAGGTCGCGACCCTGCAGGTGCGGCCGCGCGGCTGGCACCTCGAGGAAAAGCACGTGCTGATCGACGGCAAGCGCGTCCATGGCGGCCTGTTCGACTTCGCGCTCTTCATGTTCCACAACGCCAAGGAGCTGCTCGCGCGCGGTTCCGGCCCGTTCTTCTACTTGCCGAAGATCGAGAGCTACCTCGAGGCGCGGCTCTGGAACGACGTCTTCGTGATGACGCAGAACGAGCTCGGCCTGCCGCAGGGCACGATCAAGGCGACGGTGCTGATCGAGACGATCCTGGCGGCGTTCGAGATGGACGAGATCCTCTACGAGCTGCGCGAGCACAGCGCCGGCCTGAATGCCGGGCGCTGGGACTACATCTTCAGCTGCATCAAGAAGTTCAAGTCGGATCGCAATTTCTGCCTGGCCGACCGGGCCAAGGTGACGATGACGGCGCCATTCATGCGGGCCTACGCACTGCTGCTGCTGCAGATCTGCCACAAGCGCGGTGCGCCGGCGATCGGCGGGATGAGCGCGCTGATCCCGATCAAGAACGACCCGGTCAAAAACGAAGCCGCGATGGCCGGCATCATCGCCGACAAGCGGCGGGATGCGACCGACGGCTATGACGGCGGCTGGGTCGCGCACCCGGGGCTGGTCGAGGCGTCGATGAAGGAGTTCGTCGAGGTACTCGGTGACCGCCCGAACCAGTTCGAGAAGCAGCGCCCCGACGTCCAGGTCGGCGCGGCCGATTTGCTCGACTTCCAGCCCGAGACGCCGATCACCGAGGCCGGCCTGCGCATGAACATCAACGTCGGCATTCACTACCTCGGCGCCTGGCTGGCCGGCAACGGTTGCGTGCCGATCCACAACCTGATGGAGGACGCGGCGACCGCCGAGATCAGCCGCAGCCAGGTCTGGCAGTGGATCCGCACGCCGAAGGGCCTGCTCGACGACGGCCGTCGGATCACCGCCGACATGGTCCGCCAGTTCGTGCCGGAAGAGCTGGCAAAGATCAAGGCCGGCGGCTTCGTCGGCAAGTTCGACCGCGCCGCCGAGATCTTCACCCAGATGAGCACGCAGGACGATTTCGCCGAGTTCCTGACCTTGCCGCTTTACGAGGAGATCTGAGGGAGCGCTGAGGCGCCTCGCGGCCCATCGTCCGCTGAAGCGAATCAAGCCGCCGGTATCGAGCGACTCGATTGCTTCCTGAGCCGCGTTGCCGTCCGGGGCCAGCCCGCGAACGCCTCGACGTGATCTTGGACAATCGAGCCGTCCGTTCGCGCTCCGATGTCCGACACCGATCTTCATTCCCGCGCTGCCCTCGAGCGGCGCTTCGGCCGCCGCTATCGCTGGTGGGTGCTGGTGACGGTGATGACCGGCACCGTCGCGTCGATCATGGCGTCGACGATCGTCAATGTGGCGGTGCCCGACATGAGCCGCGTCTTCGCGCTCGGCCAGGACCGCGCGCAGTGGCTGTCGGCCGGTTTCATGGCGGCGATGACCCTGTCGATGCTGACCACGCCGTGGCTGCTCGAGCGCTATGGCTACCGGCACACCTACGCTGGCGCAGTGCTGCTGCTGATGGTCGGCGGCCTGTGCGGCGGGCTGAGCCAGTGGTTCGGGCTGATCCTCGCGATGCGGGTCGCCGAAGGACTCGCGGCCGGCGTGCTGCAGCCGATCCCCGCGATCGTGATCCTGCATGCGTTCGAACGCCATGAGCAGGGCAAGGCGATGGGCACCTTCGGCTTCGGGGTTGTCCTCGCGCCGGCGGTCGGTCCGAGCGTCGGCGGGTTGCTCGTCGAATGGTGGGGCTGGCGCTCGATCTTCTTCGTCGTCGTGCCGTTCTGCGTCCTCGCGCTCTTCCTGTCGCGGCGCTACCTGCCGATCGCCGCGCCCGGCGGGCTCGCGATCAATCGGCGCGGCGCGCGCATCGACATCGTCGGCCTGGTGCTCGTCGCGGTCGCGGTGCTGTCGCTGCTGAACGGCATGGTCGAGCTGCAGTCCGGCAACCGCGGCACGGCGATCCTGCTGCTCCTGACCTGCGCGCTCACGGTGGTCGGCTTCGTCATCCACCAACGGAGGAGCGAACACCCGCTGATGCGACTCGACCTGTTCGAGCACCGCGCGTTCGCGATGGGCGGGTGCGTCGCGTTCATCTACGGCATGGCGCTGTTCGGCTCGACCTACCTGGTGCCGGTCTTCATGCAGATCGCGCTGCACCTGCCGCCGTCGCAGGCTGGCGCCGTGTTGCTGCCGGCCGGCTTCGTGCTCGCATTGACGATCCCGCTCGCCGGCCGGCTTGCCGACCGCTGGCCGGTTAATCGCGTCGTCGTGATTGGCCTGGTGCTGCTCGCGCTGTCGTTCGGCGTGATGGTCACGGTCGGCGTGTCGACCGCGCTCTGGCTGATCGCGCTCTGGGCGGCGATCGGCCGCGTCGGTCTCGGCTTCGTGCTGCCGTCGCTGAACCTCGGATCGATGCGCGGGCTGCCGAACCAAGCGATCTCGCACGGGTCGAGCACGATCAACCTTTTGCGCCAGCTTGGCGGTGCCGCCGGAATCAGCCTGGTCGGCAGCGTGCTCGAGTGGCGCTTGCAGGCGGAGCAGGCCGACCCGCTGCGCGCGTTCCACGAGACCTTCGTGCTGATCGGCCTGATCACCGGCGTTGCGGTGATCGCGGCCTGGCGCATGGGCGCGCCGGCGGGCGGTGCGGTGCCGACGCCATGACCGGTGCGACGACGAACGCGATGACGACCCCGTCGGCCATGAACCTGGCCCTGGCGACGCTGCCGGAACGGTGCGAGGTGCTGGTCGTCGGCGCCGGGCCGGCCGGCAGTGCCTGCGCCGCGACGCTCGCCCGCGCCGGCTTCGACGTGGTGCTGGTCGACGCCCAACCGTTCCCGCGCGACAAGGTCTGCGGCGACGGCCTGATCCCGGACGCGCACCACGCGATGCGCCGGCTCGGTGTCCTCGACGAGGTCATGGCGCTGGCGCAGCACGCCGGCCACGTCGCCTGCATCGGGCCGCGCGGCGGCCGCGTCGATGTGCCCGGCACCCTGGCCGTGCTGCAGCGCCGCCAGCTCGACGACGTGCTGTGCCGCTCCGCGGCCGCGGCCGGTGCTCGCATGCACGCGCCGGCGCGCTTCATGGCGCCGCTCGAGGAAGTCCAAAACGGCATGCCGCATGTCGTGGGGGCCCGGCTGCAGGCCGGTGCCACGACGCGCGAGATCCGCGCCGGCTGGGTCGTCCTGGCGACCGGCGCGGTGCCACAGGCGCTGATCGCCGCCGGCGTCTGCGAACGGCGCACGCCGAGCGCGATCGCGCTGCGCGGTTACATCCGCAATCCGTCGATGACAGGCAGGATCACCGAGCTCGAGGTGCTCTGGCACCCGCGTCTGAAGCCGGGCTATGGCTGGATCTTCCCGTGCCGGGACGGCGTCTTCAACATCGGCGTCGGTGTCGCCCACAGCCGCGCGAAGGGGGATCGGATTCGCGCGACGATGGAAGGCGTGAACCTGCGCGATTCGTTGAAGGCGTTCACCGAGGTGTACGCGCCGGCCCGCGAGCTCGTCGCAGGCGGCAGCTGGGTCGCCGAGCCGAAGGGCGCGCCACTGCGCTGCTCGCTCGATGGCGCGCGCCATTCGCGTCCCGGCCTGCTCGTCACCGGCGAATCGGCCGGCAGCACCTACGCGTTCACCGGCGAGGGCATCGGCAAGGCGCTCGAGACCGGCATCCTGGCGGCGGAAGCGATCGCTCAAGGGCGGACGTCGGCGCTCGACGACTCGACGGTGCGAAGTCGCTACGAGGCACGCGTCGCGGCGCTGAAGCCGCGCTACGAGGTCTACGAGAAGGCGAACACCGTCAACGCGCACCCGTGGCTGGTCGACCTCTTGGCGTGGAGCGCGCGCCGCAGCCCGCGCCGCCTGAAGCGCATGAGCGGCGTGCTCGAAGAGACCCACGTGCCGAGCAGCCTGGTCAGCGTCGGCGCCTGGATGCGGTTGCTGTTCGAACGCGGCTGAAGGAGCGCGCCATGTGCCAGCTGCTCGGCATGAACGCGAACACGCCGACCGACGTCGTGTTCAGCTTCACCGGCTTCTCGACCCGCGCCGAGGAGCACAAGGACGGCTTCGGGATCGCGTTCTTCGAAGGGCCCGGCGTGCGCCTGCTGGTCGATGCGCAGAGTGCGCGGACCTCGCCGGTCGCCGAGATGGTCCGACGCTTCCCGATCAAGAGCCGGCACATCGTCGCCCACATCCGCAAGGCAACGCAGGGTGGCATCGCGCTCGAGAACACCCATCCGTTCGTGCGCGAGCTGTGGGGGCGTTACTGGATCTTCGCGCACAACGGCGACCTGCCGGGGTACCGGCCGCGTCTTCACGGCGCCTTCCAGCCGGTCGGCGAAACCGACAGCGAGCGTGCCTTCTGCTGGCTGATGCAGGAGTTCGCAAAAGCCCATGCCGGCCTGCCGTCGGTCGTTGAGCTGACGCGCACGTTGCGCGAGCTGGTTCCGAAGATCGCCGCGCACGGCACCTTCAACTTTCTGCTCAGCAACGGTGCTGCGCTGTGGGCGCATTGCTCGACGCGGCTGCACCGGGTCGTCCGCCAGCATCCGTTCACGCGTGCGTCGCTGCAGGACGACGACGTCACCGTCGACTTCGCCGAGGTGACGTCGCCGAGCGACCGCGTCGCGGTCGTCGTCACCGAACCCTTGACCCACGACGAAGCCTGGACCGCGTTCGCGCCGGGCGAGATCCAGGCCTTCGTCGACGGCGCGCCGGTCGCCGGATAATTTGAGCCATGACGCTGACTCGCAACACCCCGATCCCCCACTTCGACACCTTCTACAAATACGACGAGCTGACCCAGCTGCTGAGTGCCTATGCGCAGACGCATCCGACGCTGGTCTCGATGGCCTCGATGGGCAAGAGCTACGAGGGCCGCGACATCTGGGTCGTCTCGCTGACGAACAGGGCGACCGGCGCCGACACCGACAAGCCGGCGTTCTGGGCTGACGGCAACATCCACGCCGCCGAGCTGACGGCCAGCACCGCGGTGCTGTACTACCTGCATCAGCTCGTTGACGGCTACGGCAAGGATGCTGCGATCACGCACCTGCTCGACACCCGCACGGTGTACCTGTGCCCGCGCCTCAATCCCGATGGCGCCGAGCTCGCGCTCGGCGACAAGCCGCGCCACATTCGCTCGTCGACGCGGCGCTATCCGTTCGACGAGGAGCCGGTCGACGGGCTGACCATCGAAGACGTCGACGGCGATGGCCGAGTCCTCTTCATGCGCATCCCCGATCCGCATGGCGCCTACAAGAAGTGCGACCGGGACCCGCGCCTGATGGTCGCGCGCCAGCCGGGCGAGTTCGGCGGCGAGTACTACCGCCTGATGCCCGAAGGCCTCGTGAAGAACTACGACGGGCTGACGATCAAGGTCAATCCGGATGCCGAGGGGCTCGATCTGAACCGCAATTTCCCGGCCTTCTGGCGCCAGGAGTTCGAGCAGGTCGGCGCCGGCGACTACCCGACCAGCGAGCCTGAGGTGCGGGCGATGGTCGACTTCATCCTGAAGCATCCAAACATCGGCGCGGCGATCAGCTATCACACGCACAGCGGCGTGATCCTGCGGCCGATGGGCACGCAGAGCGACGACGACATGATCCCCGAGGACCTGTGGTCGATCAAGCGCTTCAGCGAGCTCGGCGCGAAGCTCTCCGGCTATCCGGCGATCAGCATCTGGCACGACTTCAAGTACCACCCGAAGGAAGTCATCACCGGCACGCAGGACTGGGTCTACGAGCACCTCGGTGCGCTGTTCTGGGTCGTCGAAATCTGGGCTCCCAACAAGGAAGCCGGCATCACCGACTACAAGTGGGTCGACTGGTACCGCGAGCACCCGGTCGAGGACGATCTCAAGCTGATCAAGTGGAGCGACGAGCAGTGCGGCGGCCAGGCGCATTCGGACTGGCGCGCGTTCCAGCATCCCCAGCTCGGCGCCGTCGAGATCGGCGGCTGGGACAAGATGAACTTCTGGCGCAATCCGCCGCCGCACCTGCGAGAACGCGAAGCGGCGCGTTTCCCGGCCTGGATGACGCAGATCGCGCTGTCGCTGCCGAAGCTCGAGCTGCTGCGCACCGAGGTTCGCGCGCTCGGCGACGACACCTGGCGCGTCAAGCTCGCCGTCGCGAACAGCGGCTGGCTACCGGCCTACGTGAGCAAGCGGGCGCTGGCGCGCAAGATCGTGCGCGGCGTCATGTTCGAGATCCACCTGCCGGAAGGCGACGCCTCGATCGGTCTCGTCAGCGGGAAGCCGCGCTACGAGGGGCCGCAACTCGAGGGCCATGCGCCGAAGAGCTCGCTGAACGCGTTCCTGCCGAGCCGCGAGGTGACCGCCGATCGCGCGGTTGGCGAGTGGGTGGTGCGGGCACCCAAGGGCACTCGGTTGGCGGTCAGCGCGCGCGCCGATCGCGCCGGCGTCGTGCGGGCCGAGGTCGTGCTGGACTGAGCAACACCGAGAGCGGACCGGGCTGCTTCAAGTCAACCTGAGCGAGCGATCGGCGGATCCGGCTCAGAAACGCAGGCGAACGCCTGCGGCGACCGTGTTGCCCGATGACAGCGCGGTCACCCGTTCGTTCATCACCACCGCATAGATGTCGGCGCTCCTTGACAGGAAGTAGTCATAGCCGAGCGAGAACGTGCGACGCAGAACATTGCCGTTCGGCGCCTTGTCTTTCGCGTAACCGTACGACGCCATCAGAAACCCGAGTCCGATCGGGCTGACCGCACCGAGCTGATAGAGGGTCGTCGTAACGTCCGTATCGGCCACCGTGTCGACCCGCCCGGCCTGACCATACAGCCGGACGAAACGCATTTCGTACGACGCTCCGAACTGGAACGTGCTCTGGTGGTCGAAGCCGGCTGGCAGTGGTCCCGGGCCGTTGCGGACGCGCTGCCACGTGCCCGTTGCCGAGAGCGGTCCCGACGTATAGAGCGCGTTCACGCCGGTGTTCTTGCCGGTCGAGCCGGGCGTTCCTTCGGCGGCGTTGAACTGCACGCTGTACATGAAGCCGTTCTCGACTTCGGGCGTCGAGAACGCCACCGAGTTGTTCCAGCGCGAGTCGCCGACAACGGTGCCGCCGAAATACTGGCGGATGCTCGGCGAGAAGCCGACCGAATCGCCGAAAGGGTTGAAGAGGCGGGTAGAGTTCCACAGCGGCGACGGTGACCGACCGAGGACCGAGGTGCCGAACGCGCCCTGCAGGCCCACGTTCGCGGAACGGCCCCAGAACGGGTCGGCGGCCGAGCGGCCGACCGCGCCATCGTCAGGCCGGAGGTACGTTTCGAGGGTGAAGCGTGCCCGCAGGCCGCCGCCGAGGTTGTCGCTGCCGCGAAAGCCGAGGTAGCTCGACGACATCCGGCCACTTTCGGCACGCCGCACCGACGAACCGCCCGGATCCTCGAAGCTGCCGACCGACATGTCGATCAGCCCGTACAAGGTCGGCGTGAATTGCGCCAACGCGCTCGTGCTCGCAGCGCAGCCGAGTGCCGTCACGGCGGCCTTGCGAATAAGTCGGTTCATGGAGGGATGGCCGAGGGGATGATCGATTCTGTGGCACCACCGTGTGCGCCGGGCTGGATCGTCGGCGATTCGACGGCCGGCGGGTCGCGAACGTTACCGCGACGCCACAGTCGCGGGCATCTCGCGCGTTCGACAATCGGCGCGCGATCTGTGCCCACATTCAAGCGGGCCGAGGAGCTCTCGTGGAACTATCGGTGAACGGCCGGACCCGGCCGCTGCCAGACGACCTGGCCGACTCCGCGATGCCGCTGCTGTGGGTGCTGCGCGATCTGCTCGGCCTGACCGGCACCAAGTTCGGATGCGGTGTCGCCGCCTGCGGCGCCTGCACGGTGCTGGTCGACGGTCAGGCCGTGCGGTCGTGCGTGACGCCGCTGGCGAGCGTCGCGGCCCAGCGTGTCACGACGATCGAGGCGCTCGGCAGCGCCGAGCGGCCGCATGCGCTGCAGAAGGCGTGGGTGCTGCACCAGGTGCCGCAATGCGGCTACTGCCAGAGCGGCATGCTGATGGCGGCGGCCGCCCTGCTGGCGAGCAATCCGCAACCGAGCGACCGCGACATCGACGCCGCGATCACCAACATCTGCCGCTGCGGCACCTACCCGCGGATCCGCGCCGCGATCCGCAGCGCGGCGGAGGCGCTGCGCAGCACCGAACGACGGCCGGCGCGCGCCACACCGGCGCCCGGACCGAAGCCTTGAAGCGCCGCAGCCTGCTGTTGAGCGGACTCGGCCTCGGCGGTGCGCTGGTCGTCGGCTGGGGTCTGCTGCCGCCGCGCAGCCGCCTCGGCTCGGCCGACATGCTGGCGTCGTCCGAGGGCGCGGTCGGTCTCAACGGCTGGCTGCGGATTGCTGCCGACGGCGGCATCGAGCTGGCGATGAACCGCAGCGAGATGGGACAGGGCGTGCACACGGCGCTCGCGATGCTGGTCGGCGAGGAGCTCGAGGTGCCGCTCGCGCGCGTCCGCCTGATCCCGGCCGGGCAGGAGCGGCTGTACGGCAACGTCGCAATGTTGATCGGCAATCTGCCGCTCCATCCGAGCGAGTCCGAGACCGGACACGAGACCTCGCTGGCGAAGGGAGGCCAATGGGTGGTCGCGAAGATCGCGCGCGAGCTCGGCCTCAACGTGACCGGCGGCTCGTCGAGCGTCGCGGATGCGTGGGACGTGCTGCCGGTCGCGGCCGCCACCGCTCGTGCACAGCTGCTCAACGCGTCGGCGCTGCGCTGGCGCCTGCCCGCGGCCGAGCTGACGGTGGCCGACGGCATCGTCAGCCATGCATCGGGGCCGCGCGCGCACTACGGCGAGCTCGCGAAGGAAGCGGCGGCGACGCCGCCCGGCGACGTCGTGCGCAAGGCGCGCGCCGACTGGAAGCTGCTCGGCACCGCACCGCCCCGCATCGATCTCGGCGCGAAGGTCGACGGCAGCGCCGTTTTCGGCACCGACGTGCGCCTGCCGGAGATGCGCTTCGCGGTGATCCGGCACTGCCCGATGATCGGCGGCGGCGCCGGTGCCGTCGACAGCGACGCCGCCATGAAGCTGCCGGGGGTCGAGCGCGTCGTCCGGCTCGGCCCGTACGCCGGCTCGACCGCTGCGCTGGCGGTTGTCGGCCGCACCTGGTGGCATGCCCGCCAAGGTGCGCAGGCGTTGCGCGTCGAGTGGCGGGCGCCGCCGGGCGGTCCGCCCGACACGCGCGCGATCGAGGCCAACCTGCTGCAGACGGCGCGGACGACTGCCGATCGCGGCGGCGGCTTCACGTTTCATCGGCGCGGTGATGTCACGACGGCGATCGCCGGCGCGGCCCGCCAGCTGGTGCAGACCTACCGCGCGCCGTACCTCGCGCACGCGACGATGGAGCCGGTCAATTGCACGGCACAGGTCCGCGACGGCCGGGTCGAGGTGTGGGTGCCGACCCAGGTGCCGGGTATGGCGCGCGCACTCGCCGCGAAGGTGGCCGGCGTCGCCGAGAGCGCCGTGACGGTTCACGTGACCTACCTCGGCGGCGGTTTCGGCCGCCGTCTCGAGGTCGACGTCGTCGGCCAGGCCGTGCGCATCGCGCTCGAGGCCGGCGGCCGGCCGGTCCAGCTGATCTGGTCGCGCGAAGAAGACATGACGCACGACTTCTACCGGCCCGCCGGTGCGGCCGTGCTGCAGGCCGGGCTCGATGCCGCCGGGATGCCGGTCACTCTGCGCATCACCAGCGCCGGCGACGCGATCACGCCGCGCTGGATCGAGCGCGGCATTCCGCATCTGTCGGGGCCAGTCGACACGCCGGACAAGACGGCGAGCGAAGGGCTGTTCGACCTGCCGTACGAGATCGCGAACCAGCACATCGCGCATGTCGCGACCCGCCATTCGATGCCGATCGGTTTCTGGCGCTCGGTCGGTCACTCGCACCACGCGTTCTTCTCGGAAGGTTTCGTCGACGAGCTGGCCGAGCTGGCCGGCATCGATCCGGTCGCCTACCGACTCGCGCTGCTGAAGAACATGCCGCGCCATCGCGCAGTGCTGCAGCTCGCGGCGCAACAGGCCGGCTGGCCGGGCCACGGGACGCCACGGCGACTACCGGCCGGCGTGGCGCGCGGTGTCGCGCTGCACGAAAGCTTCGGCAGCATCGTCGCGCAGGTCGTCGAGGTCACGCTGGTCGACGGTCGGCCGCGCGTGCAGCGGGTGGTCTGTGCAGCCGACGTCGGCACCGTGATCCATCCGGGCATCGTCGCGCAGCAGATGGAAGGCGCGATCGTGTTCGGTCTGAGCGCCGCGCTGCACGGCCGCATCGACACCGAGAACGGTGTCGTCCGCCAGGACAACTTTCCGGCCTATCGCGTGCTGACCCTGGCCGAAACGCCCGCGATCGAGACGCATCTCTTGCCGAGCACCCGCCCGCCGAGCGGCGTGGGCGAGCCGGGCGCGCCGCCGATCGCGCCGGCGCTCGCCAATGCGCTGTTCGCACTGACCGGCAAGCGCCTGCGCGAGCTGCCGCTGGTGCTCTGAGCGCCGGTGCCGTGCCGTCAGCTCGGCGCCGCGTCGGCGCTCGACCGATTGGGCACCATCCGGACGTGCCGGGCGAGGGTCTGGCGCAGGCGCACCGCGTCGATCGGCTTGGTCAGGAAGTCGTTCATGCCGGCGGCGAGCGCCTGCTCGCGCTCTGACACGAGTGCGGCCGCCGTCAACGCGATGATCGGCAGCTCCTGGGCGTCATAGCCCTTGCGCAGCTCGGCCGCGGCCTCGTGGCCGCTCATCACCGGCATCTGCACGTCCATCAGGATCGCATCGAACGGACGGCCGGCGGCGACCGCCTCGCCGACCGCCTCGAGCGCCATCCGGCCGTCGCGCGCCTGCGCGACGCGCACCCCCCATTGCTCGAGTGTCGCCGCCGCGATCATCATGTTGACCGGGTTGTCCTCGACCAGCAGGATGCGCTTGGCGCGCAGCCGTTCGAGGTCGTTTGCCTCGGTGCTGAGAAGCGTCGCGCCAGACGCCGCGGGGCGCAGCGGAAGCACCGCCCAGAACGTGCTGCCATGTCCCGTTCGGCTGTGCATGCCGACCTCGCCGCCCATCAGGCGCGCCAGCTCACGGCAGATCGACAGGCCGAGGCCGGTGCCCCCATAGCGCCGCGTCGTCGAGCTGTCGCCTTGCGAGAACGGCTGAAACAGCCGCTGCTGCGTTGCGCTGTCGACGCCTTCGCCGGTGTCGGTGACCGCAAAGCGGATCGCACCCGAGCCTTCGGTCGTCGCCTCGACGCGGACGCTGCCGCGCTCGGTGAACTTGATGGCGTTGGTGACAAAGTTGGTCAGGATCTGGCGCACCCGCACCGGGTCGCCCATCACGGTGTCGGGCAGGTCGTCGGCAATCTCGAGATGGACATCGAGCCCCTTGCCCTCGGCCATCGTGCGGTACGACTGGACCACGCCGGTCAACGGCTCGCGCAGGTCGAACGGCAGATCCTCCAGCGCGATCTTGCCTGCCTCGATCTTCGAGAGATCGAGGATGTCCGACAGGATCACCGACAGGCTCTGCGCGGTGTCGAGGATCTGGCTCAGGTAGTGGTCGCGCCGGTCCGGGTCGACATCAGGCCGCAGCGAGAGTCGGGCCAAACCGAGCAGTCCATTGAGCGGCGTCCGGATCTCGTGGCTGGTATTGGCGAGGAACGCGCTCTTCGCCTTGCTCGCGGCCTCGGCGGCGTCGCGCGCCGACGCCAGCGCCTGGTCGAGGCGACGCCGCTCGGTGACGTCATCGGCGATCCAGATCGTGCCGTGACCGGGCTGCGAGCGGTCGACGACCTGCGCCAGCAGGCGGCACCAGAACAGGCTGCCGTCCTTGCGGCGCATCTCGCGCTCGAGCTCGAACTGCTTGCCGGCCGACAGCAGCGGGCCGGCCATGCGGCCGATCTCCTCGTAGTCGGCGTCGCTGGTCCAGACCGCAGCGCCCGGCTTGCCGGCGAGCTCGCCGACGCCCCAGCCGAACATCGCCTCGAAGCGGAGGTTGGCCTGCACGAAGCGGCGGTCGCGCGTGAACGCGATGCCGATCGAGGCGCGCTCCAGGATCGCCGCGTGCTCGAGCCGGGTCCGCTCGGTCTCGGTGACGTCGCGCGCGTTGATCACGAGGTAGTCGCGCTTGTCCATCGCGAAGCGCGCCGCCGACATGCGCATCGAGACCCGCTCGCCGGCCTTCGTGCGGATCTCGACCGGCAGGTCGGTGACGCGGCCGTGCAGGTCGATAAGCGCGCGAAGGCGGTCGCGGTCCTTCAGATCGTTCCAGAGGCCGAGATCGGCGGCGCTGCGGCCGACCGCTTCGGCCGAGCTGTAGCCGGTCAGGCGCGTGAACGCGGCGTTGACCAACGCATGGCGGCCGCTGTCGAGCTCGGACAGCGCGATGAAGTCGGGGCTGGTCGCGAACAGCTGCGACAGCATCGCCTCGGAGCGCCGCAGGGCGGCTTCGACGCGCTGGCGCGCGGTGATGTCGAACAGGATCGACAAGGTCGCCGGCCCGGTCGCGGTGTCGACGCGCACCGCGGTGGCCTGGACGATGATCTGGCGGCCGTCGATCGAGCGGGTCTGGTAGTCGGTGACGGGGATGCCCTCGCCGACCGGCATCCGTTCGAGCACCGACAGGCGCTCGCCGATGCGCTCGCGGTTCTCGCCGGCCGAGAACAGGTCGACGATCGGAAAGCCGTTCAGCCCGCTTGGATCGACAAAGCCGAACAGGCGCGCGGCCGCGTCGTTGGCGTCGAAGATCACTCCCTTGCGGTGCAGCAGCAGCGGCGACGGCGAGCGGTCGAAGAGCTCGCGGTAGCGCGTCTCGCTGGCCGTCATCGCGCGCTGGGTGCGGACCTCCTCGGTGACGTCGCGAGCGACGCCCCAGTAGCCGAGGAACACGCCGCCGGAGCCGAAGCGCGGTTCGCCGGCGATGCTGTGGATCCGGCTGCGCCCGTTCGAATTGCGCCGGCGCGACAGCAGGCCGCTGAAACGCCGATGGGCCTCGAGGTCGGCGCGGTGCTCGTCGAGCTGCGCCTCCGAGAGGCCCATGTCCGGAACTTGCCACGGCGTCAGACCGAGCCGTCGCTGCAGTGCGGCCGTGCTGGCGGCATCGAGCGGCGCGCTGATGTAGGTGAAGCGGAAGTCGCGGTCCAGCTCCCAGTGCCAGTCGGCCGCCACGCTGAGGAGGCCGCGGTAGCGCCGGTCGCGCTGGGTCTGCGCGCGAATGCGGTCGCGCCGCAGGCTCTGCCCGAGCAGCACGCTGCCGATCGTCGCGAAACCGACCAGCATCAGCACCAGCTGGATCCGCTGGCTCACAACCCAGGCCCGCGGCAGCAGCAGCAGGACCATCGCGGTCGCGCTGGCGGCCACGCAGGCGGCCACCACGCACGTCAGCAGGATGGACGCCCGCGTCGAGCCGGACAGCTCGGTGTCCTGAGGTGTGGGATGCCAGGTTGCCATGCGCGCGTGCTTCGTATCGGCAGTTCGTTCGCGAAAAGGCAAGGGCCGCCCGGCGCCGCCGGGTGGGTCGATGTCGGCGCGATGGTACTGCCCGGGCGTCGCCGGTACACGACCGTCCGGCGCCGAAGCGCCAATTAAATACGGGCGAGTGCGAGTTCCTGACGGAGCTGCAGTGCTTTCTGACGCGCCGCCGCCGCAAAGTCGTCGCCGTCGCTGGCGTAAAGAATTCCACGCGACGAGCTGACAATGATCGCGCCGACCGTCTGCCCGTCCTGCTGGCGCCAGCCGGCGCGCACCGTCGCCGCGGCGTCGCCGCCCTGGGCGCCGACACCCGGAATCAGCAGCGGCAGGGTCGGCGCGATCGCGCGGACGCGGGCGATCTCTTCGGGGTAGGTCGCGCCGACGACGAGGCCGAGCTGCCCGCTGCGATTCCACGGCCCTTGCGCCAGTTCGGCGATGCGCTCGTAGAGCACCGGGCCGGACGCGAGCGCTTGTGCCTGCAGGTCATCGCCGCCCGGGTTGGAGGTGCGGCAGAGCAGGATCAGGCCCTTGTCGACGTACCGCAGGTACGGCTCGATCGAATCGAACCCCATGAAGGGCGACAACGTCAGCGCATCGGCGCGGTAGCGCTCGAACGCCTCGCGTGCGTACTGCTCGGCGGTCGCGCCGATGTCGCCGCGCTTCGCGTCGAGGATCACCGGCACCTGCGGCGCGACCTTCGCGATGTGCGCGATCAGGCGCTCGAGCTGCGCCTCGGCGCTCTGCGCCGCGAAGTAGGCGATCTGCGGCTTGAAGGCGATCACGAGGTCGCGCGTCGCGTCGACGATCGCCGCACAGAAATCGAAGATGCGGCGCGGGTCGTCGCGCCAGCGAGCTGGGAACTTTGACGGCTCGGGATCGAGGCCCACGCAGAGCAGCGACTCGTTCGCGCGTTCGGCCGCCGCCAGCATCGCGGTGAACTTCACGCGGCCAGTCTCCCGATCGGCGGGGTCAGCCGACGTCGCGCGCGAGGCGCGCCGCCAGGCCGGTGTACGCCGCCGGCGTCAGCGCGAGCAGGCGCGCCTTGTCGTCGGCCGGGATGTCGAGCGACTTGACGAAGGTCTGAATCGCCTCGCGCGTGATCGCGCGGCCGCGCGTCAGCGCCTTTAGCTGTTCGTAAGCATCGGGCAGCCGATGGCGGCGCATGACGGTCTGGATCGGTTCGGCGAGCACCTCCCACGCGGCATCGAGATCGTCATTGAGCGCGGCGCGGTTGACTTCGAGCTTGCCGAGGCCGCGCGCCAGCGAGTCGTACGCGAGCACCGCATGGCCGAGCGCGACGCCCATATTGCGCAGCACGGTGCTGTCGGTCAGATCACGCTGGAAGCGCGAGATCGGCAGCTTCTGGCTCATGAAGGTCAGCAGCGCGTTGGCGAGGCCAAGATTGCCTTCCGCGTTCTCGAAGTCAATCGGGTTGACCTTGTGCGGCATCGTACTCGAGCCGATCTCGCCGGCGACCGTGCGCTGCTTGAAGTAGCCGAGGCTGACATAGCCCCAGATATCGCGGGCGAGGTCGATCAGGATCGTGTGCGTCCGGACCAGCGCATCGAACAGCTCGGCGATCGCGTCGTGCGGTTCGATCTGCGTCGTGTGCGAATTGAAGTGCAGGCCAAGCCGGTCTTCGACGACCACGCGTGCCAGAGACGGCCAGTCGATCTCGGGACAGGCGGCGAGATGCGCGTTGTAGTTGCCGACGGCGCCGTTCATCTTTGCGAGCAGCTCGACCTGCGCGACCTTTGCGCGGGCTGCCCCAAGGCGGGCGACGACGTTCGCGATCTCCTTGCCGACCGTCGTGGGGCTCGCGGTCTGGCCGTGCGTCCGGCTCAGCATCGCGACGTCGGCATGCTCGTGCGCCATCGCCGTCAGGCGAGCGACAAGGCCGTCGAGCGCCGGCAGCAGCACGTCCGCGCGCGCCGCCTTCAGCATCAGCGCGTGGCTGGTATTGTTGATGTCCTCGCTCGTGCAGGCGAAGTGGATGAACGACTCGGTGCCGGCCAGCTCGGGATACGTCGCGAAACAGTCGCGCAGCCAGTACTCCACGGCCTTGACGTCGTGGTTCGTGGTCCGCTCGATCGCCTTAATCGCTTCGGCGTCGGCCTCCGAGAACGCGTCGACGCGTTGCCGCAACGCGGCGCGTGTGCCCACAGCGAGCGGTGCACAGGCATCGAGTCCGGCATCCGACAGCGCGATGAACCACTCGACTTCGACCTGCACGCGCCGGTGCATCAGCCCGTACTCCGACAGCAGCGGGCGCAGCGCCGCGACCTTCGCCGCATAGCGGCCGTCGAGCGGCGAGAGGGCGGAGAGGGTCGAGGCGGGCATCGGAAAGCGCGGGCGGGAAACGAGAGATTCTAGGTTCGCGCCTCGTCGGAGCCCGGGCGATCGGCATAGGAGGCAGGCCCTTGTCGGCCTCCTGCGACCCCTGCGGACGCGGGGGGAGACACGGGGCGTGGAGCGGCCGTTCGCCGGGGCGCACCCCGTAGAATCAAACGCAGTTCGGCTTCCGATTCCTCATGAAACTCATCGGCGCACTCACGAGCCCCTACGTCCGCAAGGTGCGCATCGTCATGGCGGAGAAGAAGCTCGACTACCAGTTCGAGCTCGAGGACGTCTGGACCAGCGACGCGATCCTGAAGTCGAATCCGCTCGGCAAGGTGCCGTGCCTCGTGATGGAGGGTGGCGAGGCGGTGTTCGATTCGCGCGTGATCGTCGAGTACCTCGACACCCGCTCGCCGGTCAGCCGCCTGATCCCGGAGTCTAGCCGCGGCCGCACCGAGGTGCGGACCTGGGAGTCGCTCGCCGACGGCATCCTCGACGCCGCGGTCCTGGCCCGCCTCGAGAAGACCTGGGCCGGGCGCGCGGAAGGCGAACGCAGCCAGGCCTGGATCGACCGGCAAATGCGCAAGATCGAGGCATCGCTGGCGGCGATCAGCACCGGCCTCGCCGACAAGCCGTATTGCATCGGCATCCACCTGTCGCTCGCCGACATCGCGGTCGGCTGTGCGCTCGGCTATCTGAAGCACCGCTTTCCCGACATCGATTGGCGCGGTGACCACAAGAACCTGGCGCGGCTCTCGGACAAGCTGGAGACGCGCCAGAGCTTCATCGACACGCGCCCACCGACCTGACGTCGCGCCTCGGCGTTGTCAGAGCAGCGATGCGCCGTCCGCCGATCAAACCGCCGTCGCGACCCGATTGAAGCTCTTCGCCTCGGCCATCGGCCAGTAGGTGCGAAAGACCTGCTGGGACAGGTCGCCCTCGAGCAGCGAGCCGGGCTTGATGAACGGCAGCAGGTTCACCAGCAGCTTGACGCCGTGCTCGGAGCCGCGCCGGACGATGTGCGACGCGTCGATCTCGCTCGGGTGCTTGAGCCCGGCCGCCTGCACCAGCTCCTTCAGCGCCATCATCGTGCTCTGGTGGAAGTGGTAGACCCGCTCGGCCTTGGTCGGTACGACGAGCGCCTTCTCGCGCTTCGGGTCCTGCGTCGTCACGCCGGTCGGGCAATTGCCGGTGTGGCAGGTCTGGGCCTGGATGCAGCCGAGCGCGAACATGAAGCCGCGCGCCGCGTTGCACCAGTCGGCGCCGAGCGCGAGCATCCGCGCGATGTCGAAGGCACTGACCACCTTGCCCGCGCAACCGACGCGAATCTTGTCGCGCAGGTTCAAGCCGACCAGCGTGTTGTGGACCAGCAGCAGCCCTTCCTGCAGCGGCGCGCCGACGTGGTCGGTGAACTCGACCGGGGCGGCGCCGGTGCCGCCTTCGGCGCCGTCGACGACGATGAAGTCGGGCGTGATGCCGGTCTCGAGAATCGCCTTCGCGATCGCGAACCATTCCCACGGGTGGCCGATGCAAAGCTTGAAACCGGTCGGCTTGCCGCCCGACAGGCTGCGCA
>Ga0207648_10001754_pt1 | contig 23743 bp, 25 predicted proteins | sample KBSMisM32_FD_184310 | JGI IMG/M metagenome (GOLD analysis project Ga0207648, IMG submission 184310) | Miscanthus rhizosphere microbial communities from Kellogg Biological Station, Michigan, USA - KBS Miscanthus M3-2 (SPAdes) (version 2) | ecosystem: Host-associated > Plants > Roots >...
TAGATCCGCATCCCTTAGATCCGCATCCCTTAGATCCGCATCCCTTAGATCCGCATCCCTTAGATCCGCATCCCTTAGATCCGCATCCCTTAGATCCGCTTCTCTAATTGATAAAATCTTATATTCTATCGCTCTCTTGTCATTGAATTCATTAATCTTTCCACTTTGCAGTAACTTTACTGCTTCATAGTTTACAGTTTTTCCAGGGATGCCAGTAGGTTCAATAGCCACTTCTATTGCACGACTGTATATGCTCCAATCGCGTATGTTTCTTAAAGTATTTGAATTTTTTACCAAAAAATCCCACAAATCCGAATCTGATTTAAAATCTCGCAACACCTTCCATACTTTCGTATCAATTTCATCTTTTTTTTCTTCGTACAAGTCCAAACTTTTAAGACGAGTCTCGTCATCCATCTTGAGATATTTATCTAGTCCTCTAAAGAAAGATTCATCGGATTTTACTAATATATTATAAAACTTATTCCATCGTAAATGCACAGCTTGTACTACTAGTAATTCCTTTGCTTCAAAATTTTTCTTACCTGAAAAAATGAATTCCTTTGCTTCAAAATTTTTCTTACCTGAAAAAATCTCACAAGCCACAAAAAAGTTGTTCAAGAATCTTTTAATTTCTCTAGGATTATTATCTATTGCAACTGAAATTAGTTCTATATTCTTGTCTACAACATCTTTGAATTTATCATGAATCATACCTTTTTTTATGAGATCCTTTACTAATCTGACGATGTCTTGGTTACTCCATTTGGGTAAAGTTATTGGTACTTGGATCAACTTCTTAATGTAGCGTTCTCCATCAATGCTAGATTCGCTATTTCCAACTTTGCTGAACTTGACTATCATATCATGGCTTAATCCTATTACGTAAATAAAACCCTCAATATCATGAAATACTCTTATCATCTCTAATATTTCAAAAGCTTTCCCTGGAGAACATTTGTCCAAATCGTCAACAAAAATAACAATCCTAAAAGCAGGATTATCTTTTCGCAGATTCTTTATCTCCTTATTTATTTCCCTAAAACCATCAAAGTAGATTGAATCCCTATCTAATTCTGCAATTAATTGAATCTTCGAGTTTAGCTCTTTCTTGAATGTATTTATCATTTCGTGGGAAATTTCATCCTCTTCTGACGCGTACTTTGATATAATAGATGTAAGAATATCCGGAGTTCTCTTCAGAAAATTTATTGCACTTGTTTCTAATTTCTGCTTTAAATTTTCAAATTCTTTGTCAGCAGGTAACGTATAAGCTATATTTTTTAATAATGAAACCAGCGGAAACATTTCCCTTTTGTACCGTGACGCTTCGAGTCTTATTTTGACTAAGTCCCTGTCAGTTTGAAGGGCTTTATCAACAGAATTAATTAAAGTTGTCTTTCCAGTCCCCCAATCACCAAATACTCCGATACTAAATTTCGGATGAGAGTTTTTTATAATATTGACAATGGCATTAGAGTATAAATTAAAATCAAGGATTGGATCAGTCACCGTGTCGTCTGTTAAGATTAATCCGCTTTGAACCAGTTCACCCTCTCTAGACAAAATCAGATCTTACTTTAACTTGATTCATTTTTAAGTATTTGTTGCTATCCTAGATTTAGCTATAGTATGTTTTGGTGAACTGAGTTAACAAAACGACTTAATTATGTATTACCAACATTATTAATTATCTAATTGGAAAATACAAATTAGACCTTTTGAGAGGTTCATTCAATTGATTTGGACTTGAATTCTTAAATCATTAATTGAAATTGAAAGTTTTTAAAGATATAATTAGGCATTTTCGTGATTTGGATTTGGGTTTGGATTTGAATGGTATTCTTTTAGACTTTCAATGAAACAAATGATTACTAAATAAAAGACTTGTTAAGCTGACTTTGAAAGGTTTTTTAATATTTGTTTGGTCAGATTCTGATATGATACTAGAAAAGATTAATATTATTCATAGTAACAAATTATTCAAGGTAACACAACAACGCAACAGTAAATTTTTATATTTTAATTCTGCACAGCGACTACCAGTTCTACTATTGTAGAGGATTGATAGAATGTCCTATTATACTATCGCCTTTCAGAATAATACAACAGGGACACTTTTGATCCAGACAAACTGCTGCCTGTTCATGCTTACATACAGAGCAAATACATTGTTGCTGTTGTATCTTTCCTAACTCCTCCATCTCCTGCATCTCTTTCTTTTCTTTACGTGATCTTTCATCAGCGTATAACCATAAAAATACTACTGGTATCCCAATTGCAAAGAAAATGATCATTGTGCGTACGGGAACTCGTAAAGTAAATAATGCCAAACCAAAAATCAAGGCCCCTATGCCGAGAGCTGCAAGCCAGCGATTCGTGAGATTATCTACATTCAAATTCAAACCACTTTATCTACTGTATGTAGCTTCCCTCTTCATTTTGAATATATCTGTCTTCGTTCGAACTACCATCATTTGATCTAACCGGATTCATTTTCTTTTTCTTTCGTAGCTTTCTCACTTCTTCAAGTATTTCTCTTAATCTATCTTCCGATATCTTTGCTATTCTAGCGTCACATTCTATGCCTCTAGCATCAAGAACCTGCTCTGTTAGACTAATCATCTCTTGTTTATCTCGTTCTTCCTCTTCACTTAACATGTTAGCACTTTTGAATCGAAAGAAGGCAAATTCGCTCATCTCACTATTATAATACTACAACAAACTTATTATTATTATTGATGAGCAAATTGGAAGACGAAATATTACTAAATAAGAAATTATAATACCTGCCAATCTAGGTTTTCTTCTTGCTCATTTCAAATTTCCAACTCCTCTTATAATTTTCATCCCGAAGATTGAATCCTTTAAAAAGCTTAAAGTACGCTTCCTTAATCACCTTTTGATTATCAATATCCGATTGAATCCAGAGAAATTCAAAGATGGATAACAGTGAGTTGAGCTTGATTTCATTATTGGAATAGACGCTTAACCCTTTCGCACCTTCTAGGTTTCTACTAAAATTGAAATCTGGGGAAATGTCAAGAAATGTCCTTCTATCAAATATCATTGTTGTCATTCTTGTTTGTAAGGGTTTTTGTAAGTATTGAACAGAGATATTGGGGAAGTTATCATGAAATGAATCTCTTATTTCATCCTTAACTTTCTTGTTCTCACAATAGACTATTGTCCTTACCCTTATGCCATTCTTTGAAGCCTCTTCCAATAAATTCAATATACCTAATTTCTTTGAATGAATTAAAACTTGAAATTCTGAAAATAGAACCAATATTTCATCTATTGATGACGTGATAGATTTCCTTATGATATTGCGTATCTCGTATGACTTGGAAACATTTTTTGTAAAAGATTTTTCTTTGTCATATTCGAATTCTTTAATTTTCTCTTTGTAAGGCAACGCAATACTCCACAACGAATTAAATAGGAACTGCTGAGCAGACACGAATGATTTATCAGAAATGCGTAATAATCTTCTCCTATCGTTATTCTTCTTAAGAAACATCACAAATTCTGCCTCGTCTATGAGTATGATATTGGATGCGATTTTATCAAAATGCCTAATCTCAAAATAGTTTAGAAAGCCTCTATATAATGAAGCCTGTTTCACACCTATATCGGAAATCATTCTTAATTTCAATCCCTTCTTTTTAAGATCAAGAAATTTTAGTGATAGGCCATTAGACTCAACGTAGCTAAAAAATTCACTGGCAAGAAAACAGTCAATACCTGCTGTTGCCCTAGACATAGTCTGTAATGTAATTTTCGCAATGGAGCTGGACGCTACACTAATTTCATTACTAGCAGGGTTACGTGACAATTAACACGTATTTACAGAATTGATCATGATATAAAAGATATGTAAGATCAAATTATTGATTGACAAAAACTGAAATTTCTGGTATCATTGAACTGTTTAATTAATAAAACGCAAGCAACTATATCTGTCAATATCACATTAAGTCTTCAACTGGAGCAAAGCCATGATAATAGGGAATCTGTCCTAATTCATCTTTTGGCGGAATCTCTACAATAGATATCAGGTGACCTTCAGGATCCTCTATTATGGCATGCTTTCCAAAAGATTCTTCAGTTATCTGCTTATGAAATTTGACATCCTTATCTTCGAGTTTTTTACACACAGATTCCAAGTTACTCACACTAAAACCTACTAACATATTTGAAGAGCGTTTCTGTTTGATACGTGCAGGATGCAGCGCCAACACAGCACTTTGACCCTCATTCTGAAATTCAACCCAATCAGGTGATTGGTTTTTTATTTTCAATTCAAGGATATCCCTATAGAAAGCTATGCACTTCTGTAAATCTTCGACTAGAAGTATTGCGGCACCAAGTCGTTTGAACATCTAATCCTACTTATTTTCCCTATGTCTTAAATTTTATTCGGTTCAGACTATTATCCCCTTAAATAATTCGAAATGTCTTAAATTAACAAGATTGTCTGTACAAGGTTCAATTAAAACTACCATGATTATTGTAATCAATTGCCATTTACCAAAATGCAATGCTCGTAGAATAAAATTATTAGTTCTCCTAGAACAGAATTATTAAACAGAGTAAAGAAAACAAATCAGTAGAATAACAAGACAATATTTCAGGTTGGTAATTAAAATTATTACACCCAATTGAAAGGTCACTATTTAAGAAACGGTATTATGTCATGTTGTTTTATATACGGTATGTCTGGCAAGCGCCAGCACTTTGTAAACGTAGTGGGTCAATATGAAGATGTAATTTGCGACTATCGTACCTGTCGTCATAAGCTTTCAGAACATGGCTCATCAAATCGTAAATGTAGATGCCGCCATCCTAGTAATAAGGCAATTGGAATAAATTTTTCATAGATATCAAAGGTGCTGTCAAGTTTTATGATACATGATCGATAAATGAATGCGGCGTTCTCTTAAATGGTCAAGTGAAATGAGCGTAGAAAGAGTTGGATTCTCACTGTTATGAGAGTACTCTGTTTAACAGAGTATCATACAAAAGATTAAAATCTGCTCACTTGAGCTTATTCATCACAGAGTCAACTTTCTGATCCAGATTCTGTTCCTTATCCAATCTTTCGTCAATGTGCACTATAGAGATTACTCTCTGGATTCCAGAAGACTTGACAGCTTCATGGGCAATATTTATTGCATTGAGGATGTCTACCATGTTATTTGATTGAATTTGAGTCCCAAGTGGCGTGAGGGTTGCTTTAAGGTCTTTGATTCCGCTAATAGCATCAAAAGCTAATGCTATTTCCTTACTCATACTCGTGCCAGAGCGTATTCCAACAGGTAGCACACTAATCTCTGCGGTAATCATCCTGATAGATTATTCTCGCAGGGAAAATATTTAAGTCCTCCTAATTTTGAATACCATTCGATAGAAAAGAAAAAAACTATTCTCGATTTAACATAATACTTGGAAGAACTATGGATTACTATTACTATTGTTTTTACATTCTTTGCGATTTAAAGTTTAAACCTTCAAATAATTAGAATCATTATTGTGTTTTATTTAGAACTAAATTATTTGTTAACGAATTTGATAATGGTGAAGTTTTATTCAAATCCGTAAATAGAACAATAGTGGTGATTGATTGAAGTGTACTGTTTGGTAAACTGGTAACAAATTGCTGGAAACCAGTCTTATCAACTTTGAATCCATTTGGAATTGAGGTAGTTTTAATTAAAGTCCCATTCGATGTGTATATTTTCATTGTTGCACTGATTTGCTTACCTACTGTGGCAGGATCAGAAACTAAATATGTAGTAGTTAATTTAATTTGCTGGACGTTCTTGCCTGGCGGTAAATAAAATTGACCATCACCTAACTTCAGCAGTATCTCTTTTCCATGATTTGCAAATAGTGGTTGGTGTACAATTGAAAGAATAAATATGCTAATCACAACAAACAGGACAGTATTTCTGTAGTTTCTTGTTTTCTTATTCCAACCCATTCAAATACTCACCTTTTTAGTCATTGAATATCATTTGAACTTTTAGTTCAAACTCGACATATCAACGGTAGAATATAAAAATTGATGTTAATTAACTGATAGTTTATGATAATTGATTTTATAGCAGAATAAATCATTCATTTTAGTTTCAATACCGGAAGCACCAGTAATATCATTGTCACACCTCCCAACAACCATGCTATCTCATAGCCCACTCGATTCACAACGATTGAAAATAGTACGGGAATCCAAAAAACCCCAAATAATGAGAGACCATTTACATAACTTACAGCAAGAGTCTGATATTGAGATTGAGATTTGTTGATTTCTTTGGCTTTCGCGTATACGATTACAAAACCTGCTGATAAGCATAATCCCCCTATCACGACTGAAATTATGATTATGTATAGTGAGTCTGTGGCAAAACCTACTATGCTGATAGCGCTTATGATACCTGATATAAATAGGAGCTTCTTTGCGTTACCGATTTTATCATAAATTCTTCCAAACAGTGGTGAGGATACTAGAGCAACTACTAAACTCAGACTAGCTATTAGACCTGCCTCAACTGGATGAATATTCAAATGATCCACAAAATAGAATACGCTAAATGTTAAAATCATGCTTGATCCTGCCTGAAACCCAAGTAAGGTAAAACCGAGAATTATCAATGATTTGTTAAATATGGTTTTTAATATATCCGCAATCTTGATTCTAAAATCCTCTAATAGTTTAACTTCTTCCTCTATCAGCGCTCTGCTCAACATGAGTGCTGTAGCTATTCCCAAAACACCACCCAGAATTAGTGAGGCCCTCCATCCTAGAGACTCAGCTAATACAACCCAACCAAACAATCCCACAATTCCACCTAGGGCATGCGCAGAGTTCAAGAGTCCGATGCCCAGTCCTTCAGATTCTTTCCCCAGATATCTTGAAACCAGTATAACACTGGGTCCAAAGAAACACGCCATGCCAATCCCAATAAAGAATCGCAAGATAGTAATCTGCGTTGTACCACTTGCCAACCCAGTAACTAACGCTGCAGTTGAAGCAATCATTATTCCATAAATAGTCATGTTTCTCAGACCGTACTTTGCAGCTATAATTCCCGCAGGTACTTGGAAGAGGCCAACACCGATAAGAAAACTAGCGCTAATTATTCCCAACATGGCTATGTCTTCTCTAAAATCCAAAGCTATGAGGTAAAATATTGAAGCAATATTAAACCAGTTAATTGTGTATATTATTCTAGCGAGCAATAAGGAAAGTGTCGCTACTCTGAATCCACCCAATACGATCCCAACTACATAATGGACTTGATTGTAAAAATACTAATTCGTTCCGAGATCTAGAAACTCTACTTCTGACCTAGAACTGTGTAATATTCCTTAATATCTTCAAATGCCTTTATTTTATCTTTTATCTGAATAGTCTCTAAGTTGAATTTTTCTAGAATTTTTTCTTTTGTATATTGTGAAATAACTATTTGGTCGGATTCAGCTATTCCTTCCAACCTACTTGCCAAGTTCACATGTGTTCCTATTACAGTGAACTGATCCCTTTCTTGGCTTCCCATGAGCCCAACTAAAACCGAACCTGTGTTAATACCGCATTTTATTTCTATTCTTATATCAGAATTAGTAACCGTCTTCCATATATCCAGCCAATTTCGCTTAAAAATCTGGAATGCCTGCTTCAGCTTTAGGGCAGCAAGAAGCGCATTAGAAGCTCCCATTGAACCATCATCTTCTTGTTCTTTGAATCCAAAATATGCAAGTATCCCATCTCCAATGAATTTATCTATAATTCCGCCATATTCGTGTATTATAGGCACCGCCACACCCAAGTATTCATTGAGAAAAACGGCTATCAGCTCTGGATGGTCTCTGAAGATCTCTGTTAATTTTGAAAAGTTAGTAATATCCCAAAAAACAATGGTCAGAACTCTATTCTGGATCAGTGTTGCATAAGGATCGCTTAGATACTCAATAATTGCAGGATCTAGCTGTCTCTGAAGGCGAGTTAATATTTTTTGATTTGCGTTGTCAGATATGAACAAGTTCATGTCCTCTAAGAATTTGGATTTGTCCTGTTCTGTCATTTGGTCCTCTGGTATGGGAAATATTGCTATCACTCCTCTCTCAGAAGGATGTATAGAACAATAGTATGGTATGCTCTGCTGATTACTATCAATCTTGACGGAAGTTGATTCCCCTGGCAACATACTGCCAGTCTGAAAAAAGGGACTTTGCAAAGAGGAGTTTGCATCCCCCGAAATCAAGTTATGTACTTTTGTATCCCGATTAATCCAAGTTATGGAATCGCCTTTGACTATCTTGACAATCCTTGGTTCAAAGTACATTATTTCAGTAGTATTCTCTTTAAAACTAGGAATAACCACAAATTGTTTCAATCAATCGTAAATAATTATGAGGGAATATAACCTTACGTACTTCATACCTTGTTTTAGCTTCACAGTTTTACTTGGTGTATAATAGATATGTTATGCGAATCTGAATATTGTTAACCAAGAAAGACATTAATTAAGGTTCTAGAGCTTAACAAATAATGGAAGGCATTCAAAAATTAAAGTGTAGTTCCTGTGGGATTACATTTATGTCTGAAAATAATAGTCCACTTTGTCCAACATGTTCTGAGAATTCTACTGCTCATCATCACGGAGAAGAACATGGTTGTGGCTGTGGTGGTCACTGACTATTTTTTTAGGATGGATTATCTATTTAGTTCTTATTGAAGTATCAAATTTTTATTTATTCTGAATTCTAAATTTGATTCTAATGCTAGTTATACTCTAGTCATAGTCAGACCAGATTGGAAACTAGAATGCCTTTTTGGCAAAAATGGAAATTATCAAAAATACAAAATGGCGAAGTGCGACTGAAGTGTTTGTCTCGGCAAACTTTCTTAAACTACAACAATTTCTAACTCGTCATAAGAGTCTTTTACCGAAAGTTCAACCAAAGTATCTTCATAGATTAATAACCAATCTCTTATACCAATTACAGGAAGCTTTCTAACAAATATTTTGCCGGTTTGGATCAAATTTGCCCTTATGTATGCAAATCGTAAAGGATCTTGATTCTCAGGATTCTTAATCTTAAAGAGGCTACCCTGAAGTTCGATCCCTGGTCGGCCCCCCTGGATGTTGAGTGTAACGTTATCAGCGAATCTGTTTTGTATTTTTGCTGTAACATAACTTTGTCCGATTTCAAATTGGTGAATATTCAGCAATACTTGAGACCTTACATTTGGAGCTTTTGGTAACTCGCGAAACAATCCTTCAGATATATTATCAAAGAACAACCCAATCATTAGTTAGTTTCATACATGTGGCCTATATACAAATTACCACGTTCTTAACGGACAATTTGATTCTAACAATAGCTTCTACATATCCTAAATCAACTTGTATTTCACACTGTCTTTACTGCAAATTGAGTTCTCTTATAACTCGATCTTTATAACACTTAATAATATTATTTGATCTTAGTCTACCATCTTTGGTTACTGTCGAGGAGCTACTCCCTTTGTATGATTATTTTGGATATCCAGGAATTCTATTGGTAAGCTTTATCATAAATATATTGTTCTTTTTACCAATACCCTATTTTCCCCTTCCTCTACTAGCGGCATTCAACAAGAACTTGGATCCACACTTAATCTCTCTATTTGGCACAGCTGGTGCTGTTGCGGCGAAGATGATAATTTTTTATCTTGCCTATTCTGGACGCAATATCATCACCAGAAAATCAAAGGGAAAAACTATATCACTTCAAAAATTCCTAGGCAAATACGGCTGGATAGGTGCACTAGTAGCCCCAGTAATCCCATTTTCAGAAAATCTCATTTACATTACATTGGGTCTGACAAGATATAGCCCACAGAAATTTGCTGTTGCTGTATTTATTGGAGTACTATTATATAATGAGTTTATTGTATGGGTAGGAATCCTTTTAGGAAGACCATTTGTTGACAGCATGATTTCAACGTTTACAAATACAGATAATCCAGTCGCTATCATAACAGCCGTTATTCTAAGTATCGCTGGAATTTTAATAACCCTGTACTTATTAATAAGAATAAATTGGAATAAGATAATTGGAAAAAGGTTCCCATGGACCAACACCAACACAAATAATAGTAATGAAGGGTCGTAACTATTAGTTTGCTCTCTAAGTTATAATTATTTAGCCTTCTAATACTCAAAAGTTCCTTTATAGAATATCGAATTAAAGCTACTTTTGAATTTTTCCAAGATTGTATCGGAAATTTTATTTAGAGAGAGTACTTAACCTAACCATATTGCATTATTGGGTAGGATCATTTTGTCGTATCACAGATAAGAAACAGCGAACACCAATATTTCCTGCAGGGGCAACAGCAGCATCAGACGTCATCAAAATAGTAGCTGATTTGGGAAACCAAATACCTGACAAATCCTGGATGCTCTACCTGTTGGAGTTATTTACAATCCGCAATGTGCCAATTGAATTGAACCTTATCTGTCAGTTTGACAATCAGGACTACTTTGAAGCAATATTTCAAGGTGTCAATAGATATAGGTTTACAAAAGTATTACCAATTATTGAACATTCATACCTACGGATGTTGGTGCTGGACAAAATAAATAAACAAATTAAATATTCTATCACTGATCAAATCACAGGAATATCAGAAACCTTTAATTTTTCACTTGGTTCTATGAACTTTGATTATATTGCGGGAAATCAGTTTTCGGGGATTGAGTGGTGGAATAAGATGGGAAACTTTCCCTACTCAATCAGGTATAAAGTAGAGGTATCTCAACTTATGGTTGGTTTTATAGATAAGGATGACCCCGAATCAGTTACTTTCATTCCACATGACTCGTTGATACCAAATAAAGATAACTCTGAAACAGCTTATCCGATAACATTTCAAAATATAATGTTAAGAGATGGTTGTGTATGTTATTCAATCCAAACAGGTAAATGTAATACTGGAATTCATTACAGTATTTAAAACCCATACTACTGAAAGCAATTTTGGCATAAGATTCTCAAAGTTTAAAGCATACATAATGGGAAGTAATTTTTATTGATAGGATGGATTGTACTCATACTGATCATTTTAGTTATTCTTGCACTAATAGGTTTAGGCTGGGATACATTTTTTGGCGGAGTAAAGAAAGGTGTCGAGAAAATTGGAGATCTTCCAGAAGTAAAGAATCTGACCAACAAAGCAAAGAATGAATTTGGTAGTATTATTGGTAATTCTACACTAGATATTGTATTGGTTATCAAAATCATATGAAATCCTGAACCTGCAAAAGTAAGAAATAACTTTATGAAAGGGAGTCGCCAGCCCCGTGTTTGGCATCCCTTCCATATTCGTTGGAGCTTGGACTTTCGGTGAACGGAGTCAAAAACCGAAATCCTTTCCCTATCGTTGTAGCACAACAAAACATAAAAATGATTTATTAGAATCTCAGAAACTAGCACATTTTAAACAGCTTATTGCATTACTAAAATGAAAACGTGACAAAAAATAATTTTAAAGCGCTGAGCAAGAGGTTGAAATTTTGTTTGATGTAATAGGTATTTGATAAGGCTGAATTATAATCTGGTATGAGTATTGGTAACGAGCAAACTCAAGTCTACCTTGGACATTTAATATTAGTCTTGCTAATACTAATCTATATCATCTTAGATATCATACATTGATAATAACTAAATTCACAATTCAATTAACTGATTGGAAAATAGCGTTACTCATAAAGCTTCTTCGTCCACCAAGTTCCTATATTGTCAACAAGATTGCCTAGCTAATTCTAATCTTCATAAATTACCCAATTTTGTGTAAATCAAAAAGAAAAATTAAAGCTCCAAATTATGTAGTAGGAACAAAGTAATTTCCGATAATTTAAAAATCGATATTGGACATCTTAAAAAAAGTCGAATACAGGTAGCGTACGCGAGATGATTTGGACTAAATAAGACAAAGCACATCCAAGAATGGTAAAAATTAGCACAAACGGCGAAACGAGCTTAAGTAACAGATTTAAATGATGGAGTGGATTATTATACATGTTCCACAACACTCCGAATAATGGAGATGGTTCTTGATTGTCACAGGCAGTATCTGAAGGTGACAATTTAAAATGTCATATTTGTGGTATAATGTTTGCAACTCAACAAGAAAAGCAACAACATATGAAATTAGAACATCAGAAGAAAGAAGAACCAACCGGAGTTGGCTAAATTCCAAGCGTTTGTATATTAACAATTTAACTAACAATTTAATTAATATAAGTTCAGCTTATTAGATTTATTGTAGCAGATCTAATTACCATACAAAGTAATGCTCTTAGATTGCCTTTTCTGGTATCATTTCAAGTACTGAATTTAAACTGATTAATAAATATTATATACCATATTAAAATATGACAGAAATCGGATATTGGGCATCGCAAGAACAATATTCAATGCAACAATTGATTGATTTTGTAAAGGAGGCAGAAAGGGCAGGTTTCGAGTCAACTCTCACAAGCGACCATTTTCATCCATGGTCGCATACAAATGGACATGGAAATTTCACATGGGTCTGGATTTCAGCCATCGCCGAAAGAACAAAAAAAATGAAATTTATAACGGGAGTTACTGCTGCTGTATATCGATATAATCCTGGATTAATCGCACAAGCTTTTGCTTCTCTAGATGTATTATATCCTGGACGTATTGGTCTTGGTGTGGGATCTGGTGAGGCAATGAATGAAGTAACTTTGGGATTTGATTGGCCCCCTGCAGAAATTAGGGTCGAAAGAACTGTCGAATCAATTCAAATCATCAAAAAATTATGGAACAAAAGTGAAAATAATTACAACGTTTTAGAAAAGTCACGACGAAATAATAATAAAAAAGATAGTAATAGCAACATTCATTGTAGCGTAGATGAGGATGGCTTTGTAACATTTATAGGAAAATATTTTAAAATCCAAAACGCCAAACTGTACACACCTCCTTCAACGAACATACCTTTGTTTATGGCAGGTTCAGGTACGAATGCAATCAAAGCAGCGGCTGAATATACGGATGGGCTGATTACAACTTCAAAACCTGAAGGAGTAAAAGAAACATTTGAAATATTTGATAGTGCTGCTAAGAATGCCAACAAGGATATTAATTCACTTGAAAAAATAGCAAAACCAAAAGTATCTTATTCTGAGGATTACGATAAAGCATTTAAGGCAACCGAGTTCTGGCGTACTACGCAAATAGACGATGCGTTTGATATTAATATTAATGATCCAAGGGTTTTAGAAGAAAAAGCGAAAAGAGAAGTGTCAGATGATGAACAAAAGAAATCAACTATAATAGTTACTTCCATAGAAGACCTAATTTCTCCGATCGAAAAATATCTTGATGCTGGTTTTACAAAAATTTACATACACAGCACAAGTCCAGACGAAATTGAATTTATTAGATTATTTTCAAAAAAAGTCTTACCTTACTTTAGAGATATGTGGAAGAAAGCTTAGATCTTGGCACAGGACAAAAGCAAACATATTTCGTTTTGTAGATTTCACTAGTTATATGGAATTGAGATTTATTATCTGTAAATTCTTTGTGAATGGAATGGCATCCATCAATAAAAGAAGGTTAAAGCAACAGATTGATCAACCAATTTGCAACTTTATCCAATTACATTTTTTCTAAAAGCTGCTGTTTCATTTTCTGGAATTCAGATTCACTCAAAACTCCTTTTTTCATTAATGTAGAGAGCTTCTCAATTTCATCTGCAATTGAGATATTATCAACACTTATTGATCTATCATCGCTCGATTCTTTCATTCGCCGCCTGATTATTTCTAAAAGTTCTTCAGACTTGTCCTTTGAGAGAGCCTCCATCACACCTTCTTGGTCATCCTCTCCGGATATATTCTCATCAATAAGGCCTAACTTGCTCTTGTTTACCAACGATGGTGCCTTAAATAAAATAGTTGAGGTAAATACACCCTTCTGGAGTTTTACGCTGGTTATTACATCATAGGGAATATCAATAAGTTCAGATTTTAAGCCGAGCATGTATGGGTCTCTCATAATTATTCTTCTATCGGTAGCTATGATAGTGTCTGGTGTTAGAACTGAGCCACCAGGCATCAATCTGGACTGTCTAGCAACCAGGAGAACTTTTTCATCCGAGCTCAATATTTTCTCAACCTTTTCAATCTCCCTCAATTCTTCTTCATCAGTTATATCAGTGTTAAATGAGTGTTTATTAGACGAGACCAAAATTATCAATATTATCTAGGTTTACATATTTTATATAAAAGCTACCCAAAAAGTGATCACAGTTAAAGGAGTAAATAATTTTCTTATGGGAGTAGCTTTCTATGGAGTACAAGTTAATTTATCTAATCGATCAACATGTATAAGTTATAAGTAGCGATATCTATTAAGGTAATGAATTTTAGTCCTAGCGAATTAAGGTACCGTCTAACCATCAAGCATTGATTTTCCCTGGGTAGAATACATGGGAAATTAATTTATGATAACAGGTATTACAGACGAACATATCCAAGAAGTGATTTAAGGAGTGTATTTGCTTTCTACAATAGTCACATTTCATCGTTTCCATTAAATTAATGTCGTCATTATAATTTAAATAGTTTGTATAATCATTTAAGCAATTATTTTTCTTGCTTATTTTTCTATATGAATCTGCTGTAGGAAAAAGTCCACACGCACGCACTAAATTAATGAGTACACATTGATTCAATTGATAATACAAGAAATCCAATTTGATTATCATCTAGTCTAAATAGAAACAATTAAAGGACTCATTCGTTACTTCTCGATAAAGACTATGAATTTATTTACTAGTAGATTATTGACAATTTGCGGATTAATTAGTACTGCACTCTTATTTCAAATAATGATCTCATCAAATCTTGTTGTTGCAATTGAAAGCTCAGAGTCAAATACGAATAAGATTAGTTCTGGTTCTGAACTAGAATCAATCGTTACTAATGGATCATCGACAAACCAGCTTGCTTATAGAAACTCACAACATGGAATATTTATGTTGTTTCCTTCAAACTGGACTTTCTCCAATAGCGGTCTACCAGAGTATACTCAGGTAGCAGCATTTTATGGGCCACTACAAAATCTTTCCGATCCAATTCCACCTAGATTAACTATAACTGTAATGAACTATCAACAAAACGTATCTCTCAAAGATTTTACAAATATGACACTTTCCTCCCTTAATCAAACTAATCAAGTAAAAATCTTAAGCTCTGAGCCTACCACTCTAGCTGGCCATCCTGGTTATCAAGTTGTTTTTTCAACGTTACCAAATATCGGAAATCCTGTTTCCTTCGAGATAATGCACTCATGGATATCTATGGGCAAAAAGATATATGTACTCCAGTATAGCGCCGAAAGTTCTAAATTTGATACCTATTTACCCACTATCAAGCAAATTTTACAATCACTGAGAATAGATACAACTAGGTAATTCTCTCAAATAAGACTAATCAAAGAATATTTGTCAGACTTATGTCATGATAACCAATGCCTATTATCTATAGGCTTAAAACACAGATCAGAAGATTAACAATTATAAACTTTATAATTATGAGGAGTAGGGATGGATGAGAACTAGGAATACCAGGCTGTTTATTACATTAACTTTGATTGTCTGCACTTTTGCAATAACCTACTATGTTCCATTTTCAAAGACATCTCTATCAGATATTATGACTATGACAAACTCTGACAAATTTGGAATATTGGAAATTTATCCTACAAAACCTGGGGGCAGAGAATGGTTTATTGATATGAACAATCCTACAAAGGATCCTGGATTCAACGCCGCATCAAATATTTCTCGTCAAATGGATGGTTCATGGCAGATAAGCGGACGCCTTGAAAACGGGAAATACGCTGGTGAGGTCAGAATGGAAGTGCTAAGACTCCCAGGATCTGAGGAGTGGAAAAACGTCGAGATGACTGGATACGCGAAGATAATTCCAACAATGAATCCAAATGATTCTCTTGTCTGGTCTGTCAGAGGTGGGGTACATAATGATACTGCTCCTTGTGAAGGAACAGCTTTGAAGGGTGAAATAGATGTTAATGGAACTGTTTCTTGGGTAAAGGAGATATGGCATACAGGCGGCTATACGAGCAAACGTGCAGAAACACAAGTCACTGATCCTATCGTTGGAAGGTGGATTGGATGGAAGGTAGTTGTATACAATATTAATAATGACACAGCGGTAAAGATGGAATCTTATCTAGATGATAAGGCCGATAATCGGTGGTTAAAGGTTACCGATCTAACTGACAACGGTAGATGGTACGCCAACAGCCCTGATAGTGTATTTTACAGTGCAAATTGCGGAAAGACCAAAAACTACATAATAACAAATGGGGGACCGTTAGCTATCTTTAGATCAGATAATATGACATGGAATTTTAGGGGCTTGAGTGTAAGAGAAATTAAGGTCCCTTCATAAGCGTGAACCCTTTCTGTTTCACATCTACAAGATCTACAAAAATCAAGTTTAAATCACCTCTCAGAATATGCCTCGGCTGATAGGTAATCGATCGATTACTGTGGATACTTTTTAAAGGTATTCGTAATATGCATCAGCATGGAATACGAAGATTATGGCAAAAAAATGTTGATTTATGCAAGTGTTGCGATTGTGGGAATATTCTTTGCATTACAGGCTCTGTTCGGATTTCCTTTATTCAAATCATTTGAGAGTGATATTATCAGTGATGCACGGGTTGTAATAAAAGATGCTAGTGGGACTTGCATCCTTGAAGCATCTGATAAAATACCTAGAGTGATTCATAATTGTTCCTATGACAAGGAAGATATTGTAACAATAACGTACAAGAAGGGTTCGCCAGATATAAAAGGACATAGTCCAAAATCATAAATTCAAACTTTGATATTGTGAGAGCGATTATTACTATTAGCAGTAATACACTAATTTTTGCCACAGAAAATGCTTTTACTCTAGTATAGAAATAATTATTACATTTTACACCATCGGTTAAAATATCCTTTATAAATTGATTATCTCATCTAACGCTTAGAAAATTCAACTTTTTATTCATATCCAATCATTATATTAAATGTTTTACATAATACAATATATGTCAGAAGACTTTACTAAAATGTCGACTTGTTTATTATGTGATACTAAAATTGATGTAAAATCTGGAATTCAGATTTGTTCTACCTGTGCAATTATAGCAATGCCGGACGAAGATTTTCAAAAACTGTGTTATATTTCTCTCTTAGAGAATGTAAATTCTAAAGAAATAACTGAGAATGAGCGGATGAGGATTTTTGATTTGTATATTCACTCGACTCAACAAGAGCGTCCTATAGTACATCCTAAAAGGGAAATGGACAATAGATGAAAGCAGCCTTAATCAAATACAAATTGTTAGACTGTTATAGCTCCTTTTGGTATTGGCATTGAATACTTACCCTTATGAATCCGGCCGATAATATGACATCTTTAGATGCAGTAAACAGGAAATTATAAAATAATAGTGAGAATAGTATTGGTTCAGTCTCTCTTAAAGGCCTTGGCCTCATCTTTAGTAATGTTGAACCATACTTTATTCCCATCATAACGTACAACTTTATTCTTTGGCAAGTAAAACTTGTCTTTATCAACTACTCCTCTTTTTGTAACAACTACCTCTGCGTCTAATTCATGGACTTCGCCCAAATCATAGTCGTCAATTCCTCTTGCTTCCTTTTTTTTGATATCATCCCAATCTGTTATTCCACTCATGTACACTTTAATGCAACATCTAATATAAGACTTAAAATACTCACATCTTTGAATTCTCATTTCAAGTTACTAACTGGATGCCCGAAAGCCTCAATAGCTGACTCCTTTAATAAAGATCAGTGCTATATTTTGATATATTTCTAGTTTGCCGACCAACTATGAATGAGGCCTAATAGGATGAGTTTAGTAAGGCAGAATAAAAGGCGGAATAAAAAGGTGGAGAAACGAGATTATTAACACCTCACTTGTTCCTTACAATAAAAAAAGGGATTTTGCATTGACAAGTGAGCCCAAAGGTCGGATCAAAAATTACGACACAAATACAAAGTTAAGAAATTTTGTCGTGCAAAAACATGAAGCAAGACGATTACACTATGACCTTAGATTAGAGTCCGAAGATGGAGTTCTTAAATCGTGGGCCGTACCTAAAGGGCCTTCAATGGATCCTGAAATTAAGCGCTTAGCCATCATGGTAGAAGATCATCCTTTTGACTACCTGCATTTTGAAGGAAGTATACCTGAAGGAAATTATGGGGCAGGAACAGTAATAGTTTGGGATACTGGCAGCTATAGTAGCGATAGCCCACTTTCAGAGCAGATAAATAAAGGAAAAGTAACCGTTGAACTTTACGGAAACAAACTGAGGGGCTTATTCTATCTAATAAGGACTAAAAAAAACAACCAATGGTTACTGATTAAGATTAAGGATCAGTATATATCAGCCGATGACATTACTTCAACGCAGCCCGAATCTGTCCTTACCGGAAGATCTAACTCGGATATTGAATTTAAGCACAGATCTCAAAAGTCTAACAAGAGATATTCAGAAGATAAGATTACTACAAGCGCAAGTACTTCTATTAGTAATAAAAGCGAAATAGAATCCCTTTTCCAAAATATAAGACCAATGTTGGCTTCGCCTCTTGACAAAGCATTTAACAACAAAGATTGGGTCTTTGAAGTCAAGTGGGATGGAGTTAGAGCAATTTTATTCAAGGGAAAAAAAGGAATCAGGATCCAATCGAGAAATGGTAATGACATAACAAAAAGGTATCCTGAAATAGTAAATTCGGCAAGAATTTCTCTTAGAGATTGTGGTTCCGTAATAATTGACGGTGAAATCGTTGTCCTAAATGAGCAAGGACTTCCGGATTTTAACACTCACCAACATCGAATGAATATACAGGACCCTAATGAAATAATGGCACTTTCAGTAAAGTTTCCATCAACGTATTATGCTTTTGATATACTTTACAAAGATGACAAAAATGTAAAAGGATTAGCATACTTGGACCGGAGACATTTGCTACTAAAAGCATTGAAAACTAATGACGCAATTAGAATATCTGATTATATCGAAGAAAAGGGAATTGAAATACTGAGAAATAGTAACGAATTGAAATTGGAAGGCATCGTAGCCAAACACAAAACGAGCCTGTACCAGGAAGGCGTGAGATCTAAAGACTGGCTAAAGATAAAGAACACAAAAACTCAGGATTGTGTAATTATAGGCTATACAAAAGGGACGGGGAATAGAGTCAATTATTTTGGTTCATTAGTACTCGCAATATACTGTCCAAAAGAAAAGAAATTAAAGTTTGCCGGCCATGTAGGAACAGGATTTGATGACGAGATCCTTGGTGTGATACATTCTAAATTAAAAAATCTTGAGGCAGATACCGTACCAGTAGACAAAGTTCCATATCTTAATAGGGAGACTAAATGGTTAAGACCCGTACTGATAGCAGAAGTTAAGTTTGGCGAATGGACTAAAGATGACATCCTTAGAGCGCCGGTTTTTTTACGATTGCGTGAAGATAAGAACGCCGAAGAATGTATTATCGAAGCGGATAATGTAACTAAGGATCGTTCCGAATTAGATAATGAAGTAGAAACTAGAAAAAATAGTAATGCTAGGAAAAAAGGTATCAATCGTACTGGTATCGACAAGATGAAGGTTACAAACCCAGACAAGATTTATTGGAAGGCGACGAAAGATCATCAGCCAATATTAAAAAGAGATTTAATAGAATATTATGAAAAAATAAGTGACTATATACTGCCTCATTTGAGGGATAGGCCGCTTTCTTTAAGCAGATATCCTAATGGAATTTACGGCAAGTCCTTCTATCAGAAGGATTGGAACCAAAAAAAACCGAATTTTGTTTCTACGGCCAAAGTTCATTCTGAACATAAGGGCAATATCATCAATTATATCATATGCAATAACATCGAGACCCTTTTGTGGATTACTAACTTGGGTTGTATAGAAATGCATCCTTGGTACAGTAGGATTAAGGATTTTGAGAGCTGTAATAGTTCTACTTTGTTGTACGAAGAAAAATGTGGTTTGAATTTTCCGGATTTTATTGTCTTTGATCTTGATCCGTATATTTACTCTGGTAAAGAAAAAAAAGGGCAAGAGCCAGAATACAATATTCCTGGTTTTAAAGCGGCAGTTGATATTGCTCATGAACTCAACCACATACTCAGCGAGCTAAAGATAAGGTCATATTTGAAAACATCTGGAAAATCAGGATTGCATATTTATGTTCCTATTTCAAATATATATTCCTATGAGCAGACAAAAAGTTTCGCCGAAGTTATAGCCAAAATGATTATTTCAAAATTTCCAAAAAAGGTAACATTAGAGTGGAGCACTTTAAAGAGGAAGGGAAAAATATTCTTTGACTATAATCAAAATGCCAGAGGCAAAACGATTGCCTCAGTATTTTCCTTGAGACCGACTCTAAATGCAACCGTTTCGATGCCCATAGGATGGAAGAAATTAGATTCTAGCTTTCCAACAGATTTCACGATTTCCTCCGCACCTGAAATCATAAGAAAAAATAATGACTACTGGCAAAATGTTCTATCTGATAAACAAGATTTGAGAAAAATAATTTCTCAGGTTGACGAACTTCTGTGAACATTTGAGACGTTCTCTTGAATTTTAATTAGAGCTATAGAACGTCATAGAGTTTACATCTTGAATTGATTATTGAATAAAATATATTACAATATCATTCTGAAAAAAGGGGATCTTTCAGATATTGATGTCGTAATAAAGAAATTCGGTCCTATTTCCTCTTTACATTCTTCCGACTGTTTTTAATATCCTTACCTAACTTAGTAACTTCTTTTACACTGTCAACTTGAATATCGTCACTTCCTGTTATAAAAGAGCTTATTGTAGGAGTTGCTTCTCTACCCAGGCTAACAGCCTTTTTACCCTTTCTTAGTATAGATAATGTTAGACCTTTTGAATTCAGTATTTCTCCTAATTTCTTGGCAGTCTTAAGGCCATCGAATATTCCTACACTGGTATCACTTTCTGCCAAACCAAATATCGAAGGATCTTCAATATCAAGAAGAACTGTATTGCCATCTAAAGCGAGCGATAAGGCCGGCCTTTTTTTTATTTGTATGCTAATTTTTCCTTTAATACACTTCAAACCTTCAACTACATTATTCATTGCTGAAGTTTGTGGATCTAAATTTGAATCAGCAGATACAGTTGCGTTCAAATCTATTCCATGCTGTTTGACTTGTCTAAAAGTTGAGTCGAGAAAATGAATTTGCCATTTATCTTCCACTTTGCGCTGCCCAGATTCCTTCCATCGGGACCAGTTGCTTTAGGCACATCGATTTCAAAATTCTCAAAATTATATGTAACATCCATATTCTTACCGGTTAGTTTATCCACAACTTCTTTTAATATGTCAGACCAGTGGGAGACATTTTGCTCGATTTTATCTCCTTTTTGTTTTGTAATCTCTAATGTTTCTTTTGTTGTGTTTTCCATATAAAATTACAATCTACATTCCTTATATCAATTACAAAAAGAAATTACTATGCATAAAAGAGGAAAATGATGTTCTTTATCATTCAAAGACAATTTTAGATGTCCTCTGAGCGATTAGGAGAGTTTTTCGTTCTTTTTCGTTCTTTGACGCATTTCAAAAATCACGAACACAATAGGCAGTATGAATTCTTAGTACGAATATTGGTAACATTAAAGTGTGCGTCCAAAAGATAAATGGATAAGAAAGGAAATGTAGTAAAAATAATTTTTAATAACTAGTTAGCTGTTGGTTGTTGCTGATCCTTTCCCATTGTCATTACCTTGGATCTAATAGAAATCAATGACTGATCAATTTGATATAGAGCCAGTTTGTCCCTTCCGACTATATCAAACTTTTGCAGAATGGTTTCAAACAATGTTTCTTCCTCTATCTGTTCGCTAACAAACCATTGTAAGAAAGAGTAGGTAGCACGATCTTTTTCATTTTCTGCAACCTCTACTAAATTATTAATAAGTCCAGTAACCGTCTGCTCGCTTTTTAGGCCAGCTTGGAAAGTAGACTCTAGTGAATCGAAATTGGCCTGAGGTTTTTCTATTGCTGGAATAATTGGTTCTACTCCAGAATTATTGAGGAAATGAATGAACTTTAACATATGTCTATATTCCTCATTGGCCTGTTCAAAGAAGAATGCAGCACTTCCATCATATCCAGTTCTTTCACACCACGATCCAATAGCAATGTACGCATGGACAGCGGATGCTTCATAAGCTATTTGATTATTAATTGCCTCTGTCATTTGTGATGAAATTCTCATTGATAATCTTGGGATGATTGACATATCTATATTTTTGGAAATTGATCTTAACATCATGAATTTACGTTTTAGATTATTTCTAAGTGATTATTATCAGAAAATAATTGGTCGACAAAACACCTTGGTCTTTCTGTGTTTCTATCGTGATAGTGAGTCCTATTACACCTATTACAGTATTTATAATTGAAATGGCACCATTTACCTCGTTCCTGTCACTGCCTTACATTTGTGCAGATTGTAAAACATATTCACTGTAAGAATCCCAAAATCTGGAAAAAGTAAGATAAATTAGACCGAAGCCTGGAGGTACTATCCTTGGAAAGAGAAGAGGTCGCTGAATCAAATAAATGTCGTGAATGTAATCACGAAAGAGAATTTCATTTTACTGATGAGCAAGGATATAATGGTTGCAGAAAGTGTCATTGTCTCGGATACCTAGAGAAATAATTGTCTCTTGTTTTACCAATCCTCGGATGACGTTGAGTCTGGATAATTTTTAAATGATGGTATCATAAATCAATCGAATTAGAAAATCGATCAGCATAATATTTTGTGATTAATCATCACGAAAGAGGAAACGGCAGTACAGTTTACTATAGCAGCTTTATTCAACCTATCGCCAAGGAAGTTTAAAAAAAAGTCGAGATAGTTTATAATTCGCAAGATGGTCTTTCACAAGGTATTAATGATAACTAAACCAATAGTAGTATCAAAATTCTGAATTATTTTAGATATTTTTTTCTTTGAAAACTTAACTATTTTTGTGTTCTAGATAATTTGATGGATTACAAACGAATGCGTCTGATATGTACAACTTTGTCAATTGCACTGTTTATACTAAATATGATGATTCCAAATGGAGCATTACGAACCGAAGCTGCGAAATCAATCCCATCTAACGATTGGTGTTACGTATCGGCATTTCCCGAAGACCGATGGGTATGCTTCCAAGATCATGACGAGTGTAATAAAGCATACGCATTAGACATTTTCAAATTAGATTCCTGTCTAAAAGATAACTACTAAACCAATAATCATGCCCAAATTTTCTGTCTACATAGAAATTTCAAAAAAATTGGAATCTATGGCTGTTAGTGTTCAAAATTTATTGTTGAAATTTCCCTATCCAATATATCATAAAATTGGTAACATGAGAAGCAGACTGCAATAAAGTTGCCCTAAATCAAAATAGCCATTTTACTAGGCAAGGTCGTCTTCCATTAATAGTATGGGCATCAACTTATTAGCCTTCGAAGACAAAACACAAATTTAGATTCTATATTCAACGATGTGACTTAATATTAAAACAA
>Ga0207648_10001757_pt1 | contig 23724 bp, 16 predicted proteins | sample KBSMisM32_FD_184310 | JGI IMG/M metagenome (GOLD analysis project Ga0207648, IMG submission 184310) | Miscanthus rhizosphere microbial communities from Kellogg Biological Station, Michigan, USA - KBS Miscanthus M3-2 (SPAdes) (version 2) | ecosystem: Host-associated > Plants > Roots >...
GGCGCGGGCACGCGCGGGATCTATGAGGAGGGCTTCGCGTTTGCGCAGCTTGCGGCGATGGAGGACTACTGGAGCCACATCCGTTCGGGTCAGCATTGGGATAACGACAAGCAGAAGTGGATAGCTGAATCGAACGACGGAAAGCTCGGTGCTTTCCGTGAGTACATGAAGGGTAGCGCGAAGGAGTTCTACGTCACGGGCTACAGTCTTGGGGCGCACCTCGCGAGCGTGTTCACGTTGCTGCACGCAGCGGAGGTGAAGCGGACGCTGACGTTCAACGGCGCGGGGTTTGGGGAGTTCGTCGCGGGGCCCACCACGGGCGAGACTATCGCGCAGATGTTGGCATTGTTTCGGCAGGCGCTGCTCAATCCGGCTGGCACAACCCCGGACTCGGCCGCCCTGAAGGAGCTGCAAACGGAGGCGATCGCAAAGAAGGTTGCCGACGGGACGTTCGAACCCTTTGCGACCGAGAACGGTCGTATCCACCAATCGGCGTCGGGCATAGAGCGCGGCAACATCTACACGAACCCGCGCTACGACTACGCCGAGGCTTATGTGCAGAGCAAGATGCGGACGAAGTCGCTGGCGACGGCTCCGCTGAAGGCCTTCTTCGACATCGGCCCACTGGAGTTCTTGAAGGCCAGCTTGGGACGCGCGGACTTCGCCGCCTTGGGGCAAGGCATTCAGGATGCGCGGGGCTCGGTCGGTGCCAGCGGTGCAGGCTACGACAAGATCCTCAGCATCTCCGGGCTTGCGACCCACGACGATTTCCGCGGCGTGTCGGACTCGCAGAAACATACGGCCAACACGCTCGGCCTTTTCATCGAGGATCAGCCAGACGTCTATGGCAAAGGCGGGCTTCTCCCGGTTAACAATACCAAGGGCATCACCAAGCAGATCATCGAGAACCAGAATGGCGGACCAGGGGATTACGCGCTCACCCATTCACTGGTGCTTCTGATCGACACGATGAGCCTGGCAGCTGCGATCCAGCAGATGTCACCCGATGTCCCCCTGGAGGACCTCGAAGGTCTGATGGCCGTCTCCTCCAACGTGCGAGGCGAAAGCGATTATTCGCGCTCTGGAACGGCGGTGTCGGACCCGGGCTACTCCGAGCACAACTCCTTGGAGAACTTGCTCGACGCCTTGCGACGGGTACTTGATCCAAGCGCTCAGGTTACGGCGGCGCTCCGAGTCAATGACGACTTTGGCAACTTCACTAACCGTACGCAGTTCCACACCCACCTTGCCGAGGTCAGCGAGAAGAAGAATCAAGGTCTCGAGCTGCGGAGCCTGCTTGCCCTGCCGGCGTCGGCGATCATCAAGGACACGCCGGATGTTGTTGCCGAGACGCAAAAGCTCCTCACCGCGACAGACTTGGTAACCGGAACAATCTTTACGGCAGATCTGGTGGAGGAGGCCACGAGGCCGAATGCCGTATCCGCGCGGGCGTACCGCTACGCGCTAAAGAACGCGAATCCGTTCGTCGTTCTCAATGCACCCTATAGCACGTCCGGCGATCTGGAGATGTACGACGCCGCGGCGCGAACAGGCGAGTTGACTACCGAGTGGATTATGGACCGCGCGGAGTTCTTGCGCCGCAAGCTGGTGCTGAATCTGAACAACCTGAACAACGATCTGACCAACGGCAGCAAGGACATCTACGAGAAGAACAACGCTTCCGCCGCCGCCAACCCCAGGAACTCGTCCGCCACGAGTAGTTTCCGCGACGAGGCGGTGATTTACGACGACAGGGATAGCCGCTATCGCATTAACTTTGCCCACACCGTGGGCGTGCGGCGCGTGACGTTCGGCGGTGATCGCGCCGAGGTCATAACGGGAGGAGACGCTTCAGCGGGTGACCGCCTGTATGGCGGCGGCGGCGCCGACTACATGGAGGGCCGCGGCAGCGACGACGCGCTCCAGGGCGGGGCCGGAGTCGATGTGTACCAGTACAACGCCTCCGTCGGGATCAACGACGGCACGGACAGCATTCTCGACGTCGACGGAAAGGGCGTGCTGCGCTACAGCTATGCGGACGCGGAAGGAAAAGTCCTTAGCACGCTGATCGCCGATGCTTCGGTCAAGGTGTCGGAGACGCAGTGGAAGAGCGCTGACGATCGCTTCACCTTCACGAAGACCGGCAGCGATCTGGCGGTCACGATCGTCGGCGATGCCGGCGGATCGATGGTGTTGAAGGATTTCCGCGACGGCGACTTCGGTATCCGGCTCTGGGACGCGCGTTTACCGCCTGCTACTGGAAGGCTCGTCCTCGGAGATGAGCATGAGGACAACAAGGCCGACGTGCTGTACGGCGGCAGGCCCGGCGCCGAAGTCCCGCCGGCCAGTCCGGGGGCGACGATTCTGGCCGGCCTGGATAACGACGTCGTCTACGCGGATCGCGACGAGGACGAATCCGATCCGTCCCTGTTCGGCGACGCGGACCAGGTGAGCGGAGGCGAAGGCCGCGATTCGATCGAGGCGGGGGCGGGCGACGACTTGGTCGAGGCCGGCGCGGACGGTATTGCGAACGGTGATGTTGGCGGTGACATCGTCGACGCGGGGGCGGGCGACGACGAGGTCTATGCGGGCGTGAAGACCGCGCTGGCCGACGCGATCCTGGAAGCAGGGGACCTGGGTCTCGCAACCGGAACGAAAGGTGACTTCCTGTCGGGCGGCGAGGGCGAGGACTGGCTGATCGGCGAGCGCGCTGACGATCTCGTGATGGGCGGGCGCGGGCGCGACCTGATCGTCGGCGGCGCGGGCGACGACAATATCTACGGCGACCTGGCGCGCGCGGCGAACACGCTCGCGTGGAGCGCGACGCGCGTTACGGAGGTGGTCGATGGCGTGGAAGAGCACAAGCTGGAGATTGCCGGTTCTACCAACGTAGCCGAAGGTCTGGGCGAAGCCGACGTCATATACGCAGGGTCGGGCGCGGATTGGGTATTCGCCGGAGCTGGCGACGATGTGATTGATGCGGGCACCGGGGCGGACGTCGCTTTTGGCGGCGCGGGCGACGACATCATCGCGGGCGGGGACGGAGATGACTTGTTGGCGGGGGACGATGGCTCCGGGAGACCGGCCACAGGCAACGACGTCATCGACGGCGGTGAAGGGAACGACTCGATTTTCGGCAATCGGGGTGACGACGTCCTCGTCGGCGGCAACGGCGACGACACGCTCGCGGGCAACGAGGGCGCAGACGTCCTGATCGGCGGAGCCGGCCGAGACGGCTTGATCGGCGGAGCCGGCCGAGACACGTACGTGTTCAATCGCGGCGACGGCGTGGAGGACATCTTCGACCTCGACGATCAGTTGCGGGATGCCGCAGGCAATCCGATCGCACCGAGTACCGATCGCAGTGTCATCGTTTTCGGCGAAGGCGTGGCGCGGAGCGACATAAAATTCCGGCCCGGCTCGCTTCTCATCGACCTAGGCCAGGGCGACTCGATCCACCTGACGACGTTGTTCGCCGGAGATCCGTCGGCGGACGTCGCCATCGACCGGCTCGAGTTCGCCGACGGCAGCGTGATGATGCACTCGGAAATCCTCGCCCAGGGCTTCGAGATCGACGGCACCGACGCGGCAGAGACCATCTTCGGCACGGCGGTGAGCGACCGCATCGACACGAGGAAGGGCAATGACCTCGCCGTCGGCAATGCCGGCGCCGATACCTACACATTCAATCTTGGCGACGGGCAAGACACGCTCGAGGAAACGACGGGCGGGAACGTCGTGCGCTTCGGGGCGGGGATTGCCTCGACCGATCTCGTGGTGGGCCCGCATTTCGGGTTCGACGGCCGCGGCGACTTTGGCGAATTTCTGCGGATTACCTATAAGGTATATCCGGCTGGAGGCGGGCGCTTCGACCCGCCGCCTCCGCCGCCCGATGAGCTTTTCCTGCGCGGCGGACTGCAGGGCAACTTCGCGCGCTACGAGTTCGCCGACGGCATCTCGCTCACGCACGCGGAGCTGATGCAGCGTTCGGGATCCGTGAGCGTCACTGGCACGGACGCGGATGAGGGCATGGTGGGGTCGAACTTCGCCGATACGCTCCTGGGCGCGCGCGGGGACGACGTGCTTTCCGGCCAGAACGGCGATGACCAGGTCTTCGGCGGCGAGGGCGACGACACGCTCGACGGCCAGGATGGCAACGACACCGTCTTCGGCGAAGCAGGCGACGATGTCGTCGATGGCGGCGCGGGCAACGATCAGCTCGCGGGCGACGAAGGCTTCGACATGCTGTCGGGCGGCGCGGGAAGCGACCAGTTGTTCGGCGGCGGGGACGACGACGCGCTCGACGGCGGCGAAGGCGAAGACGTCCTCTTCGGCGGAGCGGACGCCGACGAGTTGAGCGGCGGTGCCGGGGGGGACGTCCTCAATGGCGATGACGGCGACGACCGGCTCGGTGGCGGCAGCGGGGATGACCTGCTGCAGGGCGGCGCCGGGAACGACACGTACACCGTCGGCACTGGCGATGGCGCCGACATCATCCGCGACGCCGAAGGCGGCAACCGCGTGCTGTTCGGCGACGGGATCACCGCCGCGAGCCTGGTGCTGGACCAGTACATCGCGGACGACGGTACGGATTTCCTGAGCATCGGCTACTCCGGAGGGACGCTTGACATCGCCGATGGCGTGCTCGGACGCGTGGCGGAGTTCGAGTTTGCCGATGGCAGCGTCGTGGAGTGGCCGCAACTTCTCGCCGGCGCTCCGGCGCTGGTGGTCCGCGGCACGGAAGGGGCGGAGACGCTGTACGGCTCGAACAGTGCGGACGAGCTGCTCGGCGGGGGCGGTGACGACACGCTGAACGGTCAGGGCGGCGACGATTTCCTCTCAGGCGGAACCGGCGCGGACGCGCTGCTCGGCGGTGCGGGCGACGACACCCTGTCTGGCAATGCCGGCGACGACGTGCTCGCCGGGGGCACAGGGACCGACACCTACCGGCTCGGTTTCTCGGGAGGTCGCGACACCGTAGAGGAAGTCGCCGGCGAATCCAGCATCCTCGAGCTCGAGCCCGGACTGTTTCCGGTGGATCTTTCGGCGCAACGCGGCGGGGATGACCTCGTCCTGCGGCGGCGGGGTACCGAAGAAGGCATCACGCTCAAGGACTACTACGTGCAGCCGCACGCCTGGACGCTCAAGGACGGCCAGGGCGGGACGCAGGATCTCGCCGAATTTCTCGCTGGCGCGCCCGGCAACAGCGCGAGCCACGCCGAGCGCCTGCGCGCGCTCGCGATCGGCCAGTTCACCAAGCTGCTCGCGGATCGCCGCTACAGCCTGCGCGCGGATGGAAAGTTTCACCTGGAGACGACCGAAACAGGCTTTGCCTTCACGCAGGCGATTCACCGGACAGCCGACTACACCATTACTTCGAGAGTGGACGACATTTCGGAGAATCTAGCCGCGGGCGGCAGCTACGCAAGCATGCTTGCGTCCCGCACCGAAACCCTCACCGAGGTCGTGGTGCGCGCGGCCAGCCGCGAAAACCGCCATCGCGCTGGCAGGTCCGACAGCGCGCCGCAGACCACACCGAACTTCTACCCCTCCGGGGTGGGCTATAGCGGCTACCAGGTGCCGGTGGGAAGCACCACGGTCCAGGTGACCGACGCGCAGGGCAATTACCAGGGAACGTGGGTGTACCCGGAAGGCACCGCGGCGCCGGGCGAGGCGCCCGCCGTGGAATCGCCAGGCGTCACCACGGTGACGTTCGTCACCGTGCGCGAGGAGTACGCCGAGCACCTGCAACTCGATGAGCTCATGGCGGGCGACGGCGCGAACACCATCTCGGTCTCGGGCAACGCGATCGTCGATGCCGGTGGCGGCGACGATTTGATTATCAGCGAGTTCGCCAACTCCAATTTCGAGGCCAGCCGCAGCGACGCCGAGTCGCGCTCGGACGGCCTGTTCGGAAACCAATTCCTGCTGGGGTCCGAGTTCCTGTTTGGCGGAAACGGCGCCGACACGATCTATGGCAGCAGGTCGCCCGACGTGCTGGCGGGCGGCGAGGGTCACGACCAGCTGTTCGGAGAAGGTGGCGCCGACGTTTACTACGTCGACCCTAACGAAGCCGGCATCGATCTCATCCACGACGAAGGCGGCGTCGCCCTGTTCTACGGAGGACGCGTTGAAGGGTCGTTATCCGGAACGCAGCCCGGGACGCCGTACGCCAACGATTTCGCGGCCTGGGAGCCGGCCTACGGCTCGCCGCGGATCAACCCGGATGTCGTGCGCTTCGGGCCGGGGATCCGGCCGCAGGACCTCAGCTTCTCTTGGGGCGAGATGCAATTCCTCGGCTTCAAGCATCCCACGCTCAACATCCGCTGGGCGGCCGACAAGGGCGTCGACATCGTCATTCCGCGCGGCGACGACACGATCGGCAGCGGGATCGAAATCTTCGAGTTCGACGATGGCACGCGCCTGACGATGCGCGAGATGATCGTGCGCGCCCCGGCGCACGACTACCAGTACCTCGACGTAACGCTCGGCGACGGCGACGACACGTTTGCCGGGCGCACCATTGACGAGACGGTGCGCGGCGGAGCGGGCAACGACACGCTGCTGAGCGTCGGCGACATGGATACGACGTATGAGTACTGGGGGCATTTCACGCGCCCCACACGGTCGGGCGACGACACTTTCTATGGCGAAGCCGGCGACGACGTGCTCGACGGCGGCGACGGCCTGGATCTTTTGTATGGAGGCGCGGGCGCGGACGCGTTGACCGATGTCGCCAACGGCTCCTCAGGTAACGGCGCGCTGCTGGACGGGGGCGCAGGCGACGACACTCTCCTCCTGGTCCGCGGCGAAGGATTCGCTGCGGGTGGCACAGGGAACGATTCTGTCGACCTGACCCGCGCTCACGGCGCGGTATACGCGTTCAACCGCGGCGACGGAGCGGATGTGCTGACGGTCGGCAATGTCACGACGATCTCGCTCGGGGGCGGGATTGCCCCGGGCGACGTCCAGCTCTCGTCCATAGGCGACGAACTCATGCTGCTCGAGCTGGGGGCAGGAGACTCGATCCGCCTGAGTGGCGCGCCGGAGAATTTTCGGCTGCAGTTTTTAGGTCTGGACGTTCGGCTGCAAGATCTCGCGGGAACCGAGCTTTTCGCGTCGTCGACAAACGCGGTGGGCGGGCAGCTCGCGTACGACTACGCAGCGTTCGGCGCGACTACGTACATGACCCCCGCCGACGCGCGCGGGGCGCTCGTCGGCGGCATGCTGGAGGCACAGGCCTTCGCGCGCCGGATAGCCGGCACTCCGGGCGACGACGTGCTGTCCGGCGGCACCGGCGACGACGTGTTCAATCCGAACGGCGGGGTGGACAGCATCGCGGACGCCGGCGGCACCGACACGATCGTGTTCGGCGAGGGAACGTCCGAAGGGGATGTTTCGCTCGGACTGGGCTCACTGACCATCCGGGTCGGCGATGGCTCAGTGATTCACTTACCAAACTTCGATCCGCAGGATCCTTTCGGCGCGCACGATATCGAGCGCTTCCGCTTCGCCGACGGCACCGAGCTTTCTTACGCGCAGCTAATCTCCCGCGGCTTCGACTTGACCGGCAGCGACGCGGGCGAAACCATCAACGGCACCGCCACCACGGATCGCATCGACGGCCGCGGTAGCGACGATCTTATGGCCGGCGGTTTCGGCAGCGACACGTACGACTTCGGCCCGGGATCTGGCAGCGACCGCATCGTCGAGGCTTTCTCGCTGGCAGACACTGACGTGCTGCGCGTAGCGGCGGCGCAGGGAGCGGTCGAGGTGACCCGTTCGGGCGACGACTTGGTGCTTGCCCTGACGCAGAGCGGCGAGCAGGTGGCGGTGCGCTGGTTCGCCGACCCGGGGGCACGCATCGAGCGCGTGCAGTTCTCGGACGGCACACTCTGGGATGCGGCGACGTTCGAAGCGCAGGCGGGCGGCGGCAACACGCCGCCGATTGTTGCCAGCCCGGTCGCTGACCAGACTGCGAACGAGGATGAGGCGTACATCTTTGCGTTGCCGCAAGAGACGTTTTCCGATCCGGGGGACACGCTCTTACTTGCGGCGAGCCTCGACAATGGCGCGTCGCTGCCGACATGGCTCGCGTTCGATGCGACAACGCGCACGTTCTCCGGCACGCCACGCAACACCGACGTGGGCACGGTGCGAATCAACCTGATCGCCACCGATGCCGCAGGAGCGAGCGCCATCGACTCCTTCGATCTCACCGTCGCCAATGTCAACGACGCGCCGTTCACCACCGGCGCCATCTCCGATATTTCGGTGGTGGAAGGCCAGCCGGTTCACTACACCGTGGCGGCCGGTCTCTTCGCCGACGCGGACACGGACGACGCGCTCGCCTATGGGATGCGGCTCGCCGGCGGCGGTGAGATTCCCGACTGGCTCTCCTTTAACTCCGCTGCGCGGACGCTCTTGGGTACGACCCCGATGGGCCAAGCGGGCACGGTGCGCCTGGCGGCGACGGCGACGGATTCGCACGGCGAGGAGGCGTTTCTCGAGTTCAATCTCACCTTCACCGCGCTTCCGCCACAGGACATGGTGGGCACCTCGCACGACGATGTGCTCTACGGCGGTTCCGGCAACGACACGATCGTCGGCCGTGGCGGCAGCGACTACGCCAACGGCGGGCAGGGCGACGACCTGGTGCGCGGCGGAAACGGCAGCGACATCTTGCAAGGCTCCGCCGGCGACGATGTCGTGCGGGGCGGGAACGGCCAGGACCTGGTCGACGGCGGCGCCGGCGCGGACGAGGTGCGCGGCGGCGCGCTTTCCGACTTCTTCACTGGTGGCACCGGCGACGACGTACTGTGGACCGGGGGCGGCAGCGACGTGATCGCATTCAACCGCGGCGACGGCTGGGACCTCGTCCACTCCGACGCCGGCCAGAACAACACGCTTTCGCTGGGCGGTGGTATCCGCTACCAAGACCTGTCGCTGCGCAAGACCGGCCGCGACCTGGTGGTCGATCTGGGCGCGGGCGATGCGATTACGCTGAAGGGGTGGTATGGCGCGGCCGGCCGCGAGAGCGTGGCGCGACTGCAGTTCGTCGGCGAACCATCTGACACCTCGCTGGTGAGCAGCTTCGACTTCCTGGGCATCGTCACCGCTTTCGACGCGGCGCGTGCGGCCACTCCAGGCCTGACTGCCTGGAGCATCTCGCAGGCGCTGACGCAGTTCCATCTCGCTTCGAGCGATAGCCAGGCGGTCGGCGGGGACCTCGCCAGCTATTACGCGCAGATGGGATCGTTCAATGGCTTGGGCTTGGCGGCAGCACGCGACGTCCTGACTGCCGCGAGCTTCGGCCAGGAGGCGCAAGCGCTGCGGCCTCTGTTGGGACTGCAGGAAGGGCTGGTGCGGCTCGGCGCATGAGACCGCGCCGCATCCTGATCGCGCAGGAGCTGGGCGGTAACTGGGGCCACCGGGCGCGGGTGCATCGCGTGGCCGGCGCGTTGCGCGCAGCCGGTTTCGCGGTCGTGATGGAGAGCGGCGCGAGCAGGCCCGCGCAGAAGGCCGCGGCGCGGGCGCCGGTCAGCTTCGCCGACATCCTCGAAGCACAGGGTTTCTCCGACGTGGATTCACTGCGCGATTTGGCGTCCTCATGGACGGGCCGCCTACGGCAGGCCGCCGCCGATGTAATCCTCGCCGAGTACGCGCCCGGCGCGCTTTTCGCCGCCCGACTCGCCGGCATCCCCGCGCTGCAGCTCGCGACCGGCTTCGCATCTCCGGCGCATGCGTCGCCGCTTCTGCCCTTTCGCCCCGCGGACGCGCCCGGGCTGCGGCGCCTGCGGGCGCTGGAAGGTCGCCTGCTTGGCGCAATGAACACCGTTCTGCGCGGGAGCGCAGCGCTGCCTCTGCGCCGCGTGGCCGATCTGTTCGACCGCGACAACCTGCTGCTAGCGACCTTCCCCGAGCTCGATCACTATGGGGCGCGGCGCGGCGGACGCTACATCGGCCCCATCTTTGCGGACGCCGAAGGTCAGGCGCCGGCCTGGCCTGCCGGGGAGGGTCCGCGCGTTTTCGCTTATCTGCGCCCCGCGCCCTGCGTTCCGGGCGTGCTCGAAGCCTTGGACAAGTGCGCGGCTCGGGTGCTCGGGGTGATGCCCGGAGGGCCCGCCGGATTCCACAGGGAGCCGCTCGCTCTCCGCAAGCTCGACCCGGCACCGCAATTCGCCGTCACCTATGGGGGCCACGGGACCACAGCGGCGCTGCTGCTGCGCGGCGTGCCGCTCCTGATAATGCCGAACTACGTCGAGCAGCTGCTTGTCGCGCGCCGCGTGGCGCGTCTCGGCGCTGGCATCGTCCTCGCTCCGGACGCGACGCCAGCGGCTATCGCGCGCGCGATCACCGCGATCCAGAGCCCGGCCTATATGCATGCCGCTCGCCACTTCGCCGACCGGCACACCGGATACCGGCCCGAGCACGCCATAGCGTCCGTGGTTTCGACCCTGACCTCCATCCCGGCGCTTCATGCCGCCTGAGCCCTTTTCCCCAGAGCTAGTGGCGCTAGTTCAGGAACGCGGAAGAGAAATACCGGTCACGGGCCCGCTCGGCCGCGGCGGATGCTTGGCGACGTACTCGCGGATGCCTTCGAGGATCGCGCGCGCGAGCTTGTCCTGGTAGGCATTGTTGTTCAGGCGCTTCTCTTCCTGCGGGTTGGAGATGAAGGCCGTCTCGACCAGGATTGACGGGACGTCGTGCGCGGTGAGCACGGCGAAGCTCGCCTGCTCGACGTGCGGCTTGTGCAGCTCGTTGACGCCGCCGAGCTGTTTCAGCACCGAGCTGCCGAGGCGCAGGCTGTAGTCGATGGTCGCGCTCTGCGAGAGGTCCATGATCGTGCGCCGCACATGGTCGTCCTTGCCGACCAGCGCCACGCCGCCGATCAGGTCGGCCTCGTTTTCTTTCTTGGCGAGCGCCCGGGCGAGCTCGGAGGTGGCGCGCTTGTCGGAAAGCGCGAACACGGAAGAGCCGCGCACGTTGGAGCGGGTGAAGGAGTCGGCGTGGATCGAGACGAACAGGTCGGCCCTGACCTTGCGCGCCTTCTCGACGCGCACGTTGAGCGGCAGGAAGTAGTCGCCGTCGCGCGTGAGCAGGGCGCGCATGTTGGGCTCGGCGTCGATCAGCGCCTTGAGCCGCCTGGCGATCATCAGTGTGATGTCCTTCTCGCGCGAGCCGCGCCGGCCGATGGCGCCCGGGTCCTCGCCGCCATGCCCGGCGTCGATCACGATGGTGGCGATGCGCGCCACGCCCGGCTTGGCCGGCTCCACCGGGACCGGACGCTGCTGGGTTTCCTCGATCAGCACGGCGAGCGGATCCACCGCCACCAGCGGATGGATGTCGAGCACCAGGCGGTGGCCGTAGTCCGCGATCGGCGGCAGGGTGAAGATCTGCGGCTTCACCTCGCCCTTGAGGTCGAGCACCAGGCGAACCACGCCGGGCCGGTTGCGTGCGACGCGCAGGCCCTGGATGTAGGGATCGTCGGCTGCGACCTTGCCGTTCAGCTCGGCGAGCGCCGGCGAGATCTCGTTGGTCTCGAGGTCGATCACCAGGCGCTCGGGATCCTTGAGGATGAAGATCTTGTAGTCGATCGGCTCCTTGGATTCGAGCGTGAGGCGCGTGTAATCCTTCGCGGGCCAGATGCGCGACGACAGGACTTCGGCTTGGGCGCTCGCTACAAGGAAGAGGGCAAAGAGGAGAGCCAGGCCTCGCCAGCGCTGGAGTGCGCTTCGAGGCGCGCGCGCCTCGCTTCCCCGTCGAATTCGATGCGGATCCACAGGTCTGGCGGGGAGAGCAGGTCCCCGGCCTTTTCCGGCCATTCCACGACGCACAGCGAAGCCGGGTTGAAGTGCTCCCGGAAGCCGGAATTCAGCCATTCCGAGCGATTCTTGAAGCGATAGAAATCAAAGTGATATAAGTCTAATCTCGAAAGCGCGTAAGGTTCAAGCAAGGCATACGTCGGGCTCTTGGCGCGGCCGGTATGCCCGAGCCCCCGCAGCAGCCCGCGCACAAGGGTAGTCTTGCCCGCGCCCAGTTCCCCGGAAATGAAAAGTACGCGTCCCGCCACTGCTCCCGCTGCCAACGCTTCGCCCAAGCGCAGCGTCGCCGCGGAGTCGGCGAGCCTAAGCTCGCGCATCAAGGCCTGGGGACGCGAGCTTGGCTTCCAGGCGGTCGGCATCGCCGACGCCGATCTCAGCGCGGCGGAGCCGCGGCTGCTGGAGTGGCTCGCGCAGGGCTGGCATGGGGAGATGGAGTATATGGCGCGCCACGGCGCGCTCCGCGCCCGTCCCGGCGAGCTCAAGCCCGGCACGCTGCGCGTGATTTCGTGCCGCATGAATTATCTGAACGACACGCCCCAAGGTCTGGAAGAGGTTGGCGAGAAAGCCAACATAGCCCGCTACGCAAGGGGGCGTGATTACCACAAGGTGCTGCGCGACCGGCTGCAGAAGCTGTGCGACCGCATCGCCGCCGAGGCCGGCCCGTTCGGCTACCGCGTGTTCACCGACTCGGCGCCGGTGATGGAGGTCGAGCTCGCCGCGCGCGCGGGCCTGGGCTGGCGCGGCAAGCACACACTGCTCCTCAGCCGCGACGCAGGCTCCTGGTTCTTTCTCGGCGAGATTTATTGCGACATTCCGCTGCCGGTGGACGCACAGGAGCAGGATCACTGCGGGACCTGTGAGCGCTGCATGGAGATCTGCCCGACCCAGGCGATCCGCGGTCCCTATCAGCTCGACGCCAGGCGCTGCATTTCGTATCTCACCATCGAGCACAAGAGCGCGATCCCCGAAGAGCTGCGCCCGCTCATCGGCAACCGGGTCTACGGTTGCGACGACTGTCAGCTGGTATGCCCGTGGAATCGCTTCGCACAGCCGACGGGCGAGAAGGATTTCGAGCCGCGCAACGGCCTCGACCAGGCCACGCTGGTCGAGCTGTTCGCCTGGACCGAGGAAGAGTTCGACACCCGGCTGCAGGGCTCGCCGATCCGCCGCATCGGCTACGAGCGCTGGCTGCGCAACCTGGCGGTCGGGCTGGGCAATGCGCAGACTTCGTTACACGTAGTGGCCGCGCTACGCTCCCGGGCGGACCATCCCTCCGCGCTAGTCAGGGAGCACGTCCGTTGGGCACTCTCCCGCCATGCAAGCCTGGCAGCCTGACCGCTTCCTGCCCGGGTTCGAGTCGCTCGAGCTCGAGTTCCCGGACGACTACGACGGCCGCGCGCTCGCCACGCTGGTGCGCCTGCCGCACGGCGGCGAAGCACCGCGCGGCGCGGCCCTCTTCCTGCACGGCTTCTGCGACTACTTTTTCCAGCGCCACCTCGCCGAGCGCTTCGCGATGGAGGGCTACGCGTTCTACGCGCTCGACCTGCGCAAGCACGGGCGCTCGTTGCGTCCGCACCAGCGTCCGAACTTCTGCAAGAGCATCGCCGAGTTCTACCCGGAAATCACGCGCTCGATCGACGTGATCGGCGAGCCGGTGCTGCTCGCCGGGCACTCGACCGGCGGCTTGATCGCCCCTCTCTACGCACACGAAGGCCCGCACCGCGAGCAGGTGCGCGCGCTCTGGCTCAACAGCCCGTTCTTCGACTGGAACCTGCCGGACTGGCGCCGCGCGCAGCTTCACATGGCGGCGGCGCTCGGGCGCTTCTTTCCGTTCCTCAACGATCCGAAGGCGCTGCTGCCCGACTACACCCAGGCGCTGCTCGACCAGGGCTGGGAATTCGACACCACGCTCAAGCCGGTCCCTGGCTTCCCGGTGTACTACGGCTGGCTCGGCGCCATCGCCGACGCGCACGCCAAGGTCCATGCGGGCCTCGATCTGCACTGCCCGGTGCTGTCCATGCATTCCGACGAGGCCGACATCGTGCTCGACTGGCGGCACATCGCGCGCTGGTCGCGCTCGCTCGGGCCCGATGTCAGCGTGCTGTCGTTCCCCGGCGCGATGCACGACGTGGCACTGTCGCGGCCCGAGATCCGCGACGAGGTCTTCCGGCAGCTCTTCTCCTGGGCGGAGCGCGCCGTGATGTCGCCGGCTTAACACCCTCGCGCCCTATGTTTCCTAGCGCACAGAAAGCAGGTTGCGCAGGGCCGACAATGCCTCCTCCACAGGAGGAATGTCGATGAAACCGGATACGGAAACGAAGCTCAAGTTCGGCGGCTGGGGCCTGGTTGCCGGCGCAGCGGGCGCGATGATTGTCGGCTTCTACTGGGGAGGCTGGACCACCCAGAGCAAGACGCAGCAGATGACCGATGCCGCGGTGCTGAACACCCGCGTCGCTATCTGCGTCGCCCAGTTCACCAAGGGAAGCGACAAGAAGCGGCTCACCGAGCTCAAGGCGATCAATACGTGGGAGCGGGCCGCCTTCATTGAGAAAGGCGGCTGGGACAAGATGCCCGGGGAAGAAAAAGCCAGCGATACCGTAGCGCGGCCCTGTGCCGACGGGCTCGACTCGCTGCTGCAGAAGAGCTAAGGCGCTTTCCGGTTGAACCGGCGGGGTGGCCACCGCCAAAGGGTCAGCAGCGTCGCCAGCGTCCAGCCGACATACGCGGCCGTGAAGACCCATTCCGGCGCCTGGTAGTAGAGGAAGTGGCGCACCCAGCGGCCGACGAACGAATCGGCCCGCACCCCGCCGCGCAGCATGTCTTCCCAGACCGTTAGCGGGCACATGACGCCCAGCACCGCCTCCGCCGCGACGAAGGCGATCGCCCCGAGGTGGAGATAACGGAACCACGGGTTGCGCACCCAGCGCCAGCCGAGCGCGGCCCCGATCCATACCAGCAGCAGCCCGCCGACGATGAAGGCCGCGATGAGAAAGTGGACGACCAGCAAAACGTCCGCCATCATTGGTCAAGCATGGCACAACGCTTTCCCAAGCTCACCCCGGACCAGATGACCCCGGCGCAGCAGGAGGTGGCGGCGGAGATCACCGCCGGCCCCCGCGGCGAGGTGCGCGGCCCTTTCGTCGCGCTGCTGCACAACCCCGAGCTCGCCGGCCACGTGCAGAAGCTGGGCGAGCACCTGCGCTGGAAAGGCAAGCTGCCGGCGCGGCTCAAGGAGCTCGCGGTGCTGGTGACCGCGCGGCGCTGGGCCTGCCAGCACGAATGGGTGATGCACTCCAAGCTCGCGCTGCAGGGCGGCCTTGGCGAGGGCATGATCGAAGACATTCGCAACGGCCGCGAGCCCAAGGGGATGCTCGACGAAGAGAAGGCGGTCTACAACTTCTGCAAGCAAGCCCATGCGGGCCGCGTGAACGACGAAACCTTCGCCTACATCAAGGGGCACTTCGGCCTGGACGGAGCGCTCGAGCTGCTGGCGCTGAACGGTTACTACACGCTGATGGCAATGGTGCTCAACAATGCCGGGTTGCCGCTACCCGGCGACGTTCAACCGCCTTTGCAGCCGCTGAGCGAAGTTACCTCTACTTCTACAAGGCCCGGTTAGCCCCGTTCCTGCGGCCGCTTCGGGTCGGCGCTCCACTCGCTCCACGAGCCCGCGTACAGCTTGCCGCCCTTCAGGCCGGCGACCTCCATTGCGAGCAGGTTATGGCACGCAGCGACGCCGGAGCCGCAGTAGTGGACGACCTCCGAGGGACTGCTGCGGCCGAGCACGGCGGCGAATTCCTTCTTCAACTCGTCTGGACTCTTGAAGGTCCCCTGCGCGGAAAGGTTGTCGCTGTTGAAGCGGTTCTTCGCGCCGGGAATGCGCCCGGCCACGGGATCGATCGGTTCCTGCTCGCCGCGATAGCGCGCCGGCGCGCGGGCATCGAGCAGCGACTGCTTGCCGAGATTTTTCTGCACCGCACTGACATCCACCGTCATGTCCTTGCGCAGCTTGATCGGGTAGTTGAACGGCGTGAAGATCGGTATCTCGACCGAGGTCGGCCGCCCTTCCTTCACCCACTGCGCGAAGCCGCCGTCGAGCACCGCGACCTTGTCGTGGCCGATCCAGCGCAGCATCCACCACAGGCGTGCTGCCATCGAGCCGTTGCCGGCGTCATAGCACACCACTTGGTCCTTCGGCGCGAGGCCGGCCTTTTCCAGCCATTTCTCGAACTCGCCCGGCTCGGGCAGGGGATGGCGGCCATTCTTGCCGCTCTTCCTGCCGGAGAGATCGCGGTCCAGGTGCGCGAAGAGAGCACCGGGGATATGGCCTGCGCGGTACTGCTGCTCGCCTAGCGCGGGCTTGGCGAGGTCGTGGCGGCAGTCGAAGACTCGCGTGTGAGCGAGATTCTTCTCTAGCTCACCGGTCGAGACGAGCGTGGAGCCACTCATGGAAGTGAACCTCCGGGTCTTCCATCGGGGATTGATACGGGCCGGCGTCGTCCAGGCCCTGCTGGTAGAGCGCGCGGCGGCCGCGGTCCAGGCGCTTGCAGATCTCGTAATCCTCTTCCGCAGTCTCGACGTAGGCCGCCTGCTGCGCCTCGATGAACTCGCGCTCGAACAGCACGATTTCCTCGGGGTAATAGAACTCGACCACGTTCGTGGTGTGCGTCGGCGAGCGCGGAATCAGGTGCGACACGACCAGCACATTCGGATACCACTCGAACGTCAGGCCGGGGAAGTAGCTTGCCCATAGCGCCCCGTACTTCGGCGTGCGGCCGTCGAGCTGCTTGAGGCAGGCCTCGTGCCATTTGCGGTACACCGGCGTGCCGGGGCGCTCGAGGCCGGCCTTGGCGGCGACGATCTGGATCGAATACTCCTCGCCGTAGTCGACGGTGAAGTTCTCGCAGTCGGTGAAGTTGCCAAGGCCGGGATGGTACGGGTTGACGTGGTAGACCTCGAGGTAGGTCTCGACGAAGGTCTTCCAGTTCATCCCGTATTCGTCGACGCGCACCGAGTCGAGCACGTAGCCGCTGAAGTCCCAGTCGGCCATGGTGGTGATGCGCGCGAGATCCTTGCGCGGATCGCGCGGCCCGGCGAACAGCAGGCCGTTCCAGTTGATGAGCGGCGTCGAATGCAGCTTGACGCACGGGCTTTCGGGAAAGAAAGGCGCGCCAAGCAGCTCGCCTTTCAGGTCATAGGTCCAGCGATGCAGCGGGCAGACGATGTTCTCGGTGTTGCCGCGGCCTTCGAGCATGATCGCCTGGCGGTGCCGGCAGACGTTCGACAGCAGCTCGACGCCCGACGCGTTGCGCACCAGCACCTGGGAATGGTCGGTGTGCGCGAGGGTGTGATAGTCGCCGACCTTGGGTACCATCAGCTCGTGGCCGACGTAGTTCGCTCCCGCCTGGAACAGCAGCTTCTTCTCTTTTTCGAAGATCTCCGGTTCGAAGTACCACGACACCGGCAACTGCGGCCGGCTTGGCCGTCGAACCTTGAGCTGCGCAACGTCCGCCATTTCGCTGAAATCTCCTAAGTCGTTGTAAAGACCCTAGAAAAACAGTATTTTACCAAACGATGAGCAAACCTTCAGGCGAAGCCAAGCTCAACTTCGAGCAGGCGCTCGCCGAGCTGGAAAAAATCGTGGCCAGGATGGAAAGCGGCGAGCTTTCGCTCGAGCAGTCGCTCGCCACCCACAAGCGCGGGCTCGAGCTCGCGCGCTTCTGCCAGCAGAAGCTGGAGGCGGCACAGCAGCAAGTCAAGGTGCTCGAAGGGGAAGTTCTCAAACCGCTCGAGCGCGTCGCGCCGGAGAACGGTGAAGATAGCCGAGACTGATTTCCAGGCCTGGATGGGCGGCGTGCAGGCTCGCATGGAGAACGTGCTCGGGCGCGTTCTGCCGGTGGCGAGCGTGGCGCCGGCCCGGCTGCACGAGGCCATGCGTTACGCAACGCTGGAAGGCGGCAAGCGCGTGCGCCCGCTGCTCGCGTTCGCCGCGGGCGAAGTTTCCGGCGCGCCGCAGGAGCGCGTGGAGATCGCCGCCGCGGCGGTGGAAATGATCCACGCCTATTCGCTGGTGCATGACGACATGCCCTGCATGGACGATGATGTGCTCAGGCGCGGCAAGCCCACGGTGCATGTGCAGTACGACCAGGCGACTGCGCTGCTGGTCGGCGATGCCCTGCAAGCGCTCGCCTTTCAACTTCTCTCGGAGCACCGGCTGGCCGATGATGTGCGCACGCAGCTCGAGATGGTGAAAACGCTGGCGCTGGCGGCCGGCTCGCGCGGCATGGCGGGCGGGCAGCAGATCGACCTGGAGGCCACCGGCAAGCCGCTCACGCTGCCCGAGCTCGAGTTCATGCACGTCCACAAGACCGGCGCGATCATTCGCGCCGCCGTGCTGCTCGGCGCATCGTGTGGAGAAATTTCTGCCGAAAGAAAAGAACGGCTGGACCACTACGCCAAGGCGATCGGCCTCGCCTTCCAGGTGGTGGACGACGTGCTCGACTACGACGCGAGCACCGCCACGCTCGGCAAGACCGCCGGCAAGGATTCGAAGCAGGGCAAGCCGACCTACGTCTCGGCGATGGGGCTGCCGCAGGCGCGCCAATTCGCCGAGGAGCTGCGCGCGCAGGCGCAGGACGCCTTGGGCAGCCTCGGCGGCGCGGCGCGCCGTTTGTCCGAGCTTGCGGACTTCATCGTGCTGCGGAAGTTCTAGATGTCGACCATCACGGACGAGCTCCCCGCCGACGGCGGCAAGCCGCTCACCTTCGAGCTGCTGAAGACCATCGACGACCCGGCGCAGCTGCGCGCGCTGGATCGGAAGCAGCTCGACCAGCTCGCGACCGAGTTGCGCGCCTATGTGCTCGAGTCGGTGTCGAAGACCGGCGGTCATCTCTCGAGCAACCTTGGCACGGTGGAGCTCACCATCGCGCTGCATTACGTGTTCGACACTCCCGAGGACCGCATCGTGTGGGACGTCGGCCACCAGACCTACCCGCACAAGATCCTCACCGGCCGCCGCGAGGGCATGAACCGGCTGCGCATGCTCGACGGCATCTCGGGCTTCCCGCGCCGCGCCGAATCGAAGTACGACACCTTCGGCACCGCGCATTCCAGCACCTCGATCTCCGCCGCGCTCGGCATGGCGGTCGGCGCCAAGATCAAGGGCGAGAGCCGGCGCTGCATCGCGGTGATCGGCGACGGCGCGATGTCGGCGGGCATGGCCTACGAGGCGATGAACAACGCCGGCGCGATGGACGCCAACCTGCTGGTGATTCTCAACGACAACGAGATGTCGATCTCGCCGCCGGTGGGCGCGCTCACCAACTACCTCGCGCGCCTGCTCTCGGGCCGCATGTACTCGACTGCGCGGCGCGCGAGCGAGCACCTGCTGAAGCGCGTCGGCGTGTGGGAGCTGGCGCGGCGCGCCGAGGAGCACGTGAAGGGCATGGTCACGCCGTCGACCCTGTTCGAGGAATTCGGCTTCAACTACATCGGGCCGATCGACGGCCACGACCTCGACGCGCTCATCCCGACGCTCGCCAACATCCGCAAGCTGAAGGGCCCGCAGTTCCTGCACGTGATCACGCGCAAGGGGCAGGGCTACAAGCTCGCCGAGGACGATCCGATCGCGTATCACGGTCCCGGCAAGTTCAATCCCGCGGAGGGCCTGCAGAAGGTGACCGGCGGCAAGCCCACGTATTCGCAGGTGTTCGGCGACTGGCTGTGCGACATGGCGGCGCGCGATCCGCGCCTGGTCGCGATCACGCCGGCGATGCGCGAGGGCTCGGGCATGGTGAAGTACTCGGAACTGTTTCCCGAACGCTACTTCGACGTCGGCATCGCCGAGCAGCACGCGGTCACCTTCGCCGGCGGTCTGGCCTGCGAGGGCATGAAGCCGGTGGTGGCGATCTACTCCACCTTCCTGCAGCGCGGCTACGACCAGCTGATCCACGACATCGCGATCCAGAACCTGCCGGTGCTGTTCGCGCTCGACCGCGGCGGGCTGGTGGGCGGCGACGGCGCCACGCACAACGGCGCGTTCGACTTCGCCTATCTGCGCACGGTGCCGAACCTCACGGTGATGGCGCCATCCGACGCTGCCGAGTGCCGCAACATGCTGTTCACCGGCACCACGCTCACCGGCCCGTCTGCCGTGCGCTACCCGCGCGGCGCCGCGCTGGGAGAGACGGGCAAGGAAATGGTGTCGTTGCCTATTGGAAAAGCTCTGGTGGTGCGGACCGGAAAGCGCATCGCCATCCTCGCCTTCGGGGCCATGTTGAAGCCTGCCCTGGACGCCGGTGAAGCCCTCGATGCCACCGTGGTCAACATGCGCTTCGTGAAGCCGCTCGACGTGGAGCTGGTCCGGCGCATCGCGGAGCAGCACGAGCTGATCGTCACCGTGGAAGAGCATCAGATCATGGGCGGCGCCGGCTCGGCGGTCTGCGAGGCCCTGGCGGGCAGCAGGACGCGGGTTCTGCTCCTGGGGCTTCCGGACCGCTTCGTCGACCACGGCGATCCGGGCAGGCTGCTTGCATCGGTCGGCCTGGACGCCGCCGGCATCCAGAAATCGGTTTCGGACGTAATGTCCGAGTAATTTACTCGGATGATAAAATGAGGCCATGAAAGCACGCGATCTGCAGAACATCCCGGACGTCCAGGCGACGCCGGACTCCCGCAAGCTCGCCATCGACAAGGTGGGGATCAAGGCGATCCGCCATCCGATCCAGATCAAGGAGCGCTCCGGGCGCGTCCAGAGCACCATCGCGAGCTTCAACATGTACGTCGGCCTGCCGCACCACTTCAAGGGCACGCACATGTCGCGCTTCGTCGAGATCCTGAACGCGCACGAGCGCGAGATCACGGTCGAGACCTTCCAGGTCATGCTGCAGGAGATGATGGAGAAGCTCGAGGCCGAGGAAGGCCGCATCGAGATGAGCTTCCCGTACTTCGTCGAGAAGGCGGCGCCGGTGTCGGGCGTGCGCAGCCTGATGGACTACGAAGTGAGCTTCGTCGCCCAGAAGCTGAAGGGCGAGAAGTGCTTCTCCATGAAGGTGCTGGTGCCGGTCACCAGCCTGTGCCCGTGCTCGAAGAAGATCTCCGAGTACGGCGCGCACAACCAGCGCTCGCACGTCACCGTCACCGCGCACACCCGCGAGTTCGTCTGGATCGAGGAGATCGTCGACCTGGTCGAGAAGCAGGCCTCGGCCGAGCTCTACGGCCTGCTCAAGCGCCCGGACGAGAAGTTCGTCACCGAGCGCGCCTACGACAACCCGAAGTTCGTCGAGGACATGGTGCGCGACGTGGCCGCATTGCTCAACCTCGACGAGCGCATTACGCGCTACGTGGTCGAGTCCGAGAACTTCGAGTCGATCCACAACCACAGCGCCTACGCGCTGATCGAGAAAGACAAACGCGGCTAGCAGCGTTTCTGCTGGGTTTGGCCTTGTTCGGCGATAGCGAAGCCCAGGATTACTCCGCGCAGCGCGCCCGCATGGTGGCCGAAGTGGACGCCATGTACGCGGAAACCCGATCCGAAACCGGCCTGCGTGCGATGTCGCCGCCGGTTCGCGCGGCCATGGGTAAGGTCGAGCGGCACCGGCTGGTGCCCGCGGGCGAAGCGGGCCGGGCTTACCGCAACCACCCGCTGCCGATCGGCAACGGCCAGACCATCTCGCAGCCGTACATCGTGGCGTTGTCCACCGATCTGCTCGACCCGAAGCCCGGCCATGTGATTCTCGAAGTGGGAACCGGCTCCGGCTATCAGGCAGCCGTGCTTGCCGAGATCGTTTCCAAGGTCTACTCGATCGAGCTCATCGAATCATTGGGGCGCGCGGCTGCGAAGCGTCTGGAGGAACTCGGTTACGGCAATCTCGAAGTACGGATCGGCGACGGCTACGCGGGCTGGCCAGAGCGCGCGCCGTTCGACGGCATCGTGGTCACGGCGGCGGCGCCGCACGTGCCGCAGGCGCTGGTGGACCAGATGAAGCCCGGCGGCCGCATGGTGATTCCGGTGGGCGGCGACGGGGAAATTCAGTATCTGAAGCTTCTCACCAAGCGCGCCGACGGTGGCGTCGACGAGAAGCGCGTGCTGCCGGTGAGGTTCGTGCCGCTGGTTCCGGGAAGGTAGATCGTTCCTAGTAGCGGCGGATCAGCACCATGGTCTGCCCGTCGCGCTTCATGTCGACGCGGTTCAGGAAGGTCATGCCGAGGAGCGCGATGTCCAGCCCCTGCTCGATCACCACGCCGTCGATCCCGCTGAGCTCGATCGCGCCGAGCTTCACGCTGTCCAGGCGCACGCGATAGATCGGCACCACGCCGCCCGCGGTTTGGGTGTAGCCGCGCTCGCCCTTGTGGTAATCGATGCCCAGGCGTTGCGCTTCCGCGGCCGGCAGCGCCACTGTGGTCGCACCGGTATCGACGAGGAAGCGAACCGGGTTGCCGTTGATCAGGCCCTGGGTGACGAAGTGCCCGCGGGCGTCGGCGGCAAGGGTGACGCTCTGCTGGCTCGAGGGCGCGGCGCTCGTCGCGCGGTAGTGCTGCCCGATCTTGAGCACGCGCCGCTTGCCTTCGATCTCGACCGTGGCCTGCTCGCGCTCGACCGAAACCACGCTGATGCCGTTCCACGTCTGGCCGACCTTCACCGCTTTCGGCTCGCCGCCGTTCAGCGCCAGCACCGCCGCCTTGTCGCCGACCACACCGATCAAGGCGACATCGGCCGCGAGCGCCGCGAACGGCGCCAGGACGAGCAGCAAAAGCGCAATAAAATGGGGCATGAAGCCTGTTGGTATTTTCCGCACCACGGCCACGGAAGGTCCGGCCTATTTTGCCACTTACCTGGAGCGCCGCTCCATTCCCTGGAAGATTATCGCGCTCGATCAGGGCGAGTCGGTGCCGCGGAATATCCGTTCGTACCGCGGTGTAGCCGTGATGGGCGGGCCGATGAGTGCCAACGATGACCTTGACTGGATCGCGCCGCTGCTCGACTTCCTGCGCAACGCGGTGCGCCAGGACGTGCCGATGATCGGGCACTGCCTCGGCGGGCAGCTGATGTCGAAGGCCCTGGGCGGCACGGTCAAGGCGAGCCCGGTGCGCGAGATCGGCTGGGGCGAGGTGCGCGTCGCCGACAACGGCGTGGCGCGCGAATGGCTCGGCGACCTGCAGGCGTTCGAGACCTTCCAGTGGCACGGCGAGACCTTCAGCATTCCGCCGGGCGCGACCCGCATCCTCGAGGGCGAGCACTGCACGAACCAGGCGTTCGCGCTCGGCCGCCATCTCGGCATGCAGTGCCATGTCGAGATGACCGCGGACCTGGTGAAAAGCTGGATCGCGACCGGCGCCGATGAAATGCGCGAGCACCGCAAGAGCCCGGCAGTGCAGGGCGCGGACGAGATGCAGCAGGATCTCCAGCCGCGCCTGGATCGCCTGCACCAGGTCGCGGACAAGCTCTACGACCGCTGGAGCGCTAATCTCTGAAGTTGATGAACTGGATCGGGACGTCCGTGACGGACTTCCGCACCAGCTGAATCGCGCTTTGCAGGTCGTCCTTCTTCGCACCTGACACGCGCACCGCGTCGCCCTGGATCGAGGCCGCGACCTTCAGTTTCGAGTCCTTGATCAGCTTCTGGATCTGCTTGCCCTTGTCCTGCGGCACGCCGACCTTCACCGTCACCGGGCGCTTCACCTTGTCGCCCGAGATCTTCTCGATCGCGCCGGATTCGAGCGCGCGCACGTCAACGTTGCGCTTGGCGAGCCGCGTGCGCAGCACGTCCATCACCTGGCCGAGCTTGAATTCGTCGTCGGCGTAGACCGTGAGCACGAGCTCCGACTGCTCCACGCGGGCGTCCGAGCCCTTGAAGTCGAAGCGGTTGGCGATTTCCTTGTTGGTCTGCTCGATCGCGTT
>Ga0207648_10001760_pt1 | contig 23717 bp, 18 predicted proteins | sample KBSMisM32_FD_184310 | JGI IMG/M metagenome (GOLD analysis project Ga0207648, IMG submission 184310) | Miscanthus rhizosphere microbial communities from Kellogg Biological Station, Michigan, USA - KBS Miscanthus M3-2 (SPAdes) (version 2) | ecosystem: Host-associated > Plants > Roots >...
TATAACCCCGGCAACTTTGCGCAATATCGAGGTCGGTAATTTCCTGTATCACTGTATTACCAACATTATTACCATCTGCAATAACCAGATGCGAAGGGTTTTCTTTACGGATAGCTTCAGCTGCTGCCTTTGCTACTTTGCGATATACTTCACCGGGAACAGGTCCGGACTTTGAATGCTGATCGTTCATATCTTCCCGCATGCTGGGCTCATTCACAAGATCGAAGCTTACCTGTTCTGCGGACAAGCTTTTAAATCGCTTTGCCCACATGTTCCAGTGAAAATAAAAGGCCTGTTGTGCGGCATCATCTTTCCATAAATTGAATGGTTCGTGGAACCCGGCATTAATGCAATAGCCCGGCGCACGATGCAGGTTGACACTTGCATGAATTTTATATTTATTGGCAAGAGCAACGATGTTCGCTATTTTGTCCACCTGGCTTTCGTCAATACTATAGACCTGATCCGGTGTAATATCTTTTGTTCGATCAATTTTAAGATAACTGGGATATGCAATGGGCAAACGAACAAAATTAAAGCCCCAGTCACTCATCCATTTAAAATGATCTTCTGTCGTTTTGTTGTAGCTATCAGATGGGTTTGGGCTGAAATAGTCCAGCAGGTTGAATCCTTTCCAGTAAGGTAACTTATTAACTGTACCTTTCCTGCTGTCGATGAAGGGCACACGGTGCAGGCTAACCGCTGCCATAGCCGCGAGCGAGTTGGCAACAAAGGTTCTTCTTTTCATACATAGGCGATTGAAAATTAAATTTAAATCAATGCAATAAAGTTTACCCGGATTTTTTCACACATTAACCTCAAACCGCTTCCGATTTTATCACAAATACAATAATTTCGGAAGAATAACGACTTTTATCACCAACATGACCAGTATCACGCCAGGAAAAACTGATAAATGGACCACAACCAATGGACATTCACCAGTTTCCATCTTTTTCAATGCAATACACCCTATTCCGCAGGAGGCGGTTGAGCTGATTGATAAGGAAACCTTTCCGGCTTTTATACAAAAAGGGAAATTCCTGCTGAAACCGGGGCATACCGGCGACGTTATCTACCTGATCATGAAAGGTGTGATGAGGGCCTTTATCAAGGAAAGCGGAAAAGAAATAACAACCTGGATTAATGAAGAGAATGAAATAGTTGGCTCAATACGCAGTCTTGGCCTTCATGTCCCCTCTGATGAATACCTGCAGGCCATTGAAGATTGTCATCTTATCAGTATACCCTATAAACTGGTTGAACATCTTTACGATACATACGTGGAAGCCAATATTATTGGCAGAAAAATTCTTGAAAAGAATTATCGCGAGGCTGAGGAAAGAGCGTATATCAGCCGCATACCCTCCGCCGAAAAAAAATACAGACGCTTTATAGAAACAAGGGCCCAGCTAGTTAATCGTGTATCGCTGAAATATATTGCTTCTTACCTTGGCATGACATTGGAAACGCTGAGCCGTGTGCGCAGCCGGATGTGAAAAGGCAGATCAGCCAGGCAAGTCAAATGTGTCAAACCCGAATTGCCTTGCCTATTCCATGGTGGCATTACCTTCAAGATATTTCAGGTTGTATTTAAATTGTGTAAGACGCCAGCCGCTACCGGTTCTTATTGCTTTTAAATCGTAACTGCCAACAAAAGTCCTGGTATTTCCTTTTTTTGCCTGCTTTTTGAAATGCGTCGCTACTGCGTAGGCGTAAATATCAGCATCGTCATTCTTTACGGTTATCAAATAATGTGCCGCCTGGTGATGTACTGCATCGAGGCCGGTAAATCCCTGCCGCCATAATTCACACACATCTTTTGCATACATAACCGAAGCTGCGCCACCGCCGGCATTGCTCACATCAAAATTTATTTTTTCGGTAAATACTTCGTCGAGCATCTTCTGCCATTGTTGTAAATCGCAGTACATGTACAGCTTATTCGCAAGTTCAGTTAGCTCAATTTTATCAGCTATTAATTCAAGGTTCATCATAATCGCTTTTACATTTTTTACAAATGTAAAACCACAACGCTATTTAATTGCCGCTATAATTTCGCGCAGAAGTTTATTTTCATCAATAACATGCAGTCCCAAACGCACGATCACTAATTTCTTTGACGGTATGATATAAATATCCTGTCCCCCGTATCCATCCGCATAATAGGTATCAGTTGGCGCATCCGGGTATTGAAGTTTTGCTGTACCATCTTTATTCAATCCATTCAGCCAAAACTGGTACCCATAATGTTTCTTTTTATCAGCAGAAGAAGGCTTTGTTGTCTCGCTCACCCAATTGCCGGGTAGTATTTGTTCACCATTACAACTTCCATTGTTGTAAAACAAAAGCCCGAATCTTGCAAAATCTCTTGGCGTCGCATACACATAAGAAGATCCTACAAATGTACCCGAAGCATCAGGTTCCAGGATAGTATGAAACATACCAATTTTGTAAAACAGGGAAGAATAGGGGAATGTTTTGTATTCAGCTTCACCAACTGTTTGCCGGATAATGCGGCTGAGTATATTACTGTTGCCCCCTGAATAATTCCAAACGGTACCCGGTTCATATTTTAAAGGCAGACTCGCCGCATAAGCCGCCATATCCCCTTTTTCAAACAACATTGTCGTCGCTTCGCTTGGTTTGGAATAAATTTCAGTATAGTCAAGACCGGTAGTTTGCTGCAGCAATTGCTTTACTGTTATTTTTTCTTTATCTGTATTCTTCCATTCGGGAACAGGCGCAATTGCATCCGGATTTAGTTTTCCCTGATTTACCAAAACACCTGTCAATGCTCCGGCAAAACTTTTTGCCATGGACCATCCCAGCTGCATTGTATTTTGATCAAACCCGTCAGCATAGCGTTCGGCAATTAATTGCCCGTTATAAACAACCAGGACAGCTCTTGTATAAGCGGGTTTGCCATGACTTGTTTGGGCAAAACCGCTGTCAACCGCCGCATTGAGTTTATTAATATCTATACCAGCCGGAATTGTATCCGGCAACTTATTACCAAATGGCCAGGGAACAGTATCCAGGTTTATTTGTGGTAAGGCCAGCAAGTTAAATTGCTGGGACCTGATTTCTTCTTCCGGGTAATCGTTGACTAACGTTGCGCCTGCCCCTTTACGATAGATTGCCTTTCGTTTTGCAAACCCCCATACAGAAGCCGTCACCGAAGAATCTTTCCTGTTCACCGTGTATGATCCCAGTGAAATAGGAAAATCGCCGAGATCTTCTTTTACGACATCATCCACGGTTCGATGCTGCAGATAAACTGCCGAACATAAATTTTTCGCTCCATACCCACTGATGACAGGAAAAACATTAAGGATAAGCCATATCATAAAAATCGCGGTGAACAGCATAACGGCCAGAACAATGCGAAAGACGATCTTCTTTCTCATGGAAAAATGATTTGCTTACAGAAATCAAAACTAATGCGGGAATTTTTAAAATATACATTTATCGATCTGTAAACATTTTAAAAACAAAAAACATGCAGTTGCCCCGCATGTTCTTCTCCGTAAATAATCGTCCCGTTTTTGTATGAAGGAAACCGTCCTGTTATTTTAGTTTAATGATTTTAAAAAACTCCCGGTTGAATAAATCGAAATAAACGAAGGCCGGGTAATAATTATAGTATGGCCACATTTTTCGGATGCAATTCTGTTCGGTTGTATACGCTTTCATTACAGATTTCTTTTGTACCGCTGCGGACGCGATGTTTACCTGCACATCCGGTAAGGGCATTGTTTTTCCATATACCGACAGCGCTGCTTTATAAACCGGTAAATCACCCAGAATATGATCAGCCATTGACGGTGAGTACACGAATTGATAAATATATTGAACAGGAAAGGTACTGTCCCTGTACCGCCTAGAACATTCATCCAAAACAAGTTTGCTCACGATCACATGATCCGGATGACCACAGCCACCAATATTGTTATCCATCGAAAAAATGACGGCAGGTTTGTTGTCATCGATAAACCTGCGGATATAATACCGCAGCGTATCCGTATCATATTGCTTTTCGAACTCCTCTTTTGTAAGCGGCATATATTCCGGTCCGGATAGATTCGTCACTTTTCTGAACGGAATATTGAAATATACAAAATCAGCCAGGCCCTCAATTTGTTTTACCGTGGATACATCTTCCTGCCTTTGCTGAATGCGTGCAATTTTTGCAGCGTCTGTATCCGTATTATAAAAACATAGCTCCTTCACATTCCAACCCGATGTACAAAGCTGGCTTACCGTGCCGGCGATACCAATGGCATCATCATCATGAGCAACAATGACCACCGCTCTTTTTTCTTTTAGCGTATCGAGAAAAGTATCGTCGGGGTAAGTTTCTTTTGGCGCCTTGCGGCTGAGAAAAAGATAATGAATACAGATAAGCAGGATAGCGACAATGGCTACCCAGACAATTGTTTTTCGCATTCTGGCTGGTTTACTTTAATTGAGGGGGGATTGTATAAATAATGTACGAAGCTTCTCTTTTATTGTATAATTCAAATTCCTGTGCCTGCTTTAACTTTTTATTAAAATAGCTTTTGGCCGGCGGCAACGAACTTGTTTTTCGCTTATACAGTATAGGTAGGTGGTAGCTTATTGTATTGCCAGCAAAATAGGGTCGTCCCTTCACCGCTTCGATATTCAAGACCTCTTATCTCTTTTATGACTTTTGCAAGTTTTACAATACCGCAGTTTTCCGGAATAACCCCGGCAATTAATTGCGGAATCTCCGTTCCGGGCGGGCGTTGAACAAGGATTATTCCATTGAACTGCCTTCTAGCAAGGAATTTGCATATATAAGAATGAAAATTGCATCTTTTATTAAATTATTACACATGAAAAACCTTGCTTTATCTATCCTCTTACTTGGCAGCACCCTATTATTAAATGCGCAATTGAAAGTAAAACCCAAGTGCGACGAGTTTTATGCAGATATATTAAGCGGTACTGTAAATACAATGCGCCCGGATTATACGATGGGCATGATCAAGGAAAAGATGCCCTGCTTTACCAGCAGTGATGCTGAAGGCGCTTCTGGTTGCGGTGGTACTGTTTTCTTTAAAGACCGTGATGTATGTTTTTATACAGACAGGGATTACATTGAAATAAAAGACAAGTTTAAGGGTCGTATGAGTATGCCTTTATTTACTACTCTGCGCAAAGGTGTTTTCAAATATCTTGGCCGCCCTATGATGAAAGACGACACATGGGAAGCATTTGAAACTGCGTATGGTTTGGTAATCCTTTATTATAACAAGGCCGGTAAGGTGAATATGATACGAATGACTACCAAAAACGCACAGACTTTAAAACTTTGCGAATAAATAAAGCACGATTTAGTTATTTGTCTGTATAGGGCTTTATAGATAGTGCGCCATAAAGTTTTGCAACATCATACAAATCATTTTTACGGATCACTAAAACCGTATTGCGGATATCACTGATATTGTCTAGCGGGTTACCTTCTATCAATACCAAATCTGCTTTGCGCCCCGGTTTTATTATTCCCCATTCATTCGATTTACCGGCAACAGATGCGGAGCCGGATGTGGCGATCTGCAAAACTTTTGCAGCCGGTATTCCCGCCTTTACATACAACTCGAGTTCGCGATGGAGATCAAAACCTGCAAAACCATCGGTGCCCGACACAATCCGGATATTATTATCATAAAGCAGCTTTGTTATTTTCAAAAAAGTATTGAATGATGCGATGTACGTATCATTCATACCACCGGGAACAGGCAATCCGCCGCCACCTGCACGGATCTGTCGTTGAAAAGTGACGGGAAATCTGTTCACGATCGTCTTAAACGATTCGGCAATCACTCCATCTCTTGCGGTAAACAAACCTTCGAAGACGCCGATCGTGGGATCAACAACAGTGTTTTTATTTTTCAATAATTGGATAAAATCTTTCATTGCTTTGCCGTTGATGTCCAGCGTCGCAGCTTTCTGCGCCGGCAAAGAAAACCGCAAAGGAGAACGCGTATCTACCGTATCACCAAAAAAATTCAGTGCCAGCATATTCAGGTGCGTTACTTCGTTGTATCCTGCATTGACTGCCTGCGATGCGGTCATGAATGCCGGTATGTGCCCACACACACGCATCTTGTATTTATGTGCCTCGTCTACCAATGGCTTTACCCATTCCGGCTTTATAGAACTGTACAGTTTTATTTGCTGATATCCTTTTGCAGCATAATCAGCAATTGCCTTTTTTCCTTCATCCACAGAATTAATCAATGCGCCGGTTGGAGCAGCCAGCGGACCAGCTCCATCAATAAAGCCACTCATAATTTCTACATTCGGACCAATTAATTCACCCTTCTTTATTTTTTCAATTCTTGTAAGAAGCCCGGGGCCATTGCCCATGTCGCGTACATGTATAACGCCGGCGGCCATATGCAAAATGCCATCCGTTTCATCGGCATAGTGAACATGCATATCCCATAAACCAGGCAACACCGTTTTCCCGGAACCATCAATTACCCTATCTGCTTTTACAGTTAAATTTTCACCGGTACTGATACTGCTTATTATTCCATTTTTGATCAGGATATTTCGATGCGGCAAAAGTTTTCCGTTTTCCGAATCAAAGAGGTTTACATTTTTAATCAGCACTGTGCCGGCGATTTTTTCAGGGATCTCTTTGGCCAGTTTCGTATAAAATGCATCCTGTACCTTTCGCTGAACCGAAAACAATGTATCAGCATATTTTTCATACCCTTTGCGAATGGTACTGGCCCATTCACTCACGGAGGCAAAAAATTCATCGCGCTCATCTACCCATGAATAAGTTGGTGTGAGACCAAATCCGGACAGGCTGCAAAGCCACAATTTTTTCATTGCGGCAGATTCTCCGATCGAAACTGGTTGCAATACCTGCAGGTTGACTTCGCCAAATGGCAATAACTCTATTTTATTATTATGTTTTTTTAATGCTTTAATGATGTTTCCGCCGCTGCCACTTTTCAACGCTGCGTAAAATTTCTTTCCTGTTACCTTCTGTTCTTCATTTTCCGCAACATTCTTCCATTTGGCTATTCCGTTTTGCCATGAAAAATTTTCCTGCACATCATTTTTAAAATAATCTTTACCCCACACAGAAATTAATGTCGGATAGCCTTCATCATCTTCTCTATACACCGTAATCAGGCTGTCTCCTCTTCCACGGTCATTATATTGATACCAGTTCGTAAAACTGCCATCGGGGTTCTTCCAGGTTTTATCAAACCCCTTGATATTGCCACCGAAAACGACAGAGTTAATAACTGTGTCGCTACCCTGGGCAAATACGGACGCAGAAACAAGTATTGCCGGCAGATAAAAAAAATGACGAATATTCATACGTGGCTTTTTATGATGATTATTAAAGATAAAGCTTAATCAGGCTCATTGACATCCACTCCGGTCGTGAAATATATTGTTCCGTTGGCAAATTCATGCAGCTGCTTATGAACATACCCATTATATTTGAAGCAAAACTTGCCTATGCCCCAGGGTCGCCTCAAATTCGGAGAAGGTAAAATCAGTGGCTATGTATCCATCTTTCTCAGCCTGCTTTCTTTCTTCGCCGTGTTTTGTTTCAAATTTCCCGAATGGCTTACCTCGCCGGAGTTTCGGGAAGTATATACCGGCGAGTCAATGATGATGTTGCTTACCGCAACGATCATTGCTTCGTTCTTCTTTGCGCTTTTAAGTTTTATGCTCAGTAAACAAAAGAAATGGGCATTGATCGGCCTGGTCATTTGCACGATTACGATTTTCATTGGCGGATTCCGGGTACAGGGACGTTCGGTAGAAAAAACAAACTGGCATCTTGGCCTTGATTGGCTACTGCTCGACTTATTGCTTATGGCTGTCATTTTTGTGCCGATCGAAATGGTATTTCCCAAAAACAGTAAACAAACTAAGTTTCACGAAGAATGGCGGACCGACCTTGTTTACTTTGTCGTGAGTCATTTGTTCATACAATTCTTCGGTGCAATTACACAACAGCCCGCTAAATTATTTTTCGGATGGATGGGGCTTTCCGGTTTGCATCAATGGGTGCAAAACCTGCCTTTTGTTATTGAATTGTTATTCGCATTTTTTGTTACTGACTTTTTTCAGTATTGGGCGCACCGGTTTTTTCACAGTCATCATTATCTCTGGCGGTTTCATTCTGTACATCATTCCACAAAAAACATGGATTGGCTGGCAGGATCACGCACTCATTTTGTAGATATATTCGTTACAAGGGCAATGGCATTTATTCCATTATACGTGTTTGGCTTTTCAGAAATTACTTTCAATACGTACATCGTTTTTATGGCGATACATGCCGTGCTGATCCATGCGAATACAAGAATCAATTTCGGTTTTCTGAAATACATTATCGCTACACCTCAATATCATCACTGGCATCATTGCGAAGATCCAAAGTACTACGGTAAAAACTTCGCCACCATTTTTCCGTTTATTGACAGGTTGTTTGGCACTTATTATTTACCGGGAAACGTTTGGCCGGAAGGAACAGGTCTACATGAAGCACATTATCCGAAAGGATATCTTAAGCAAATGATTTATCCTTTTACAAAAAGCCCGTTTGATAGTGATTTGAATATGGAGGAAAGAACGAAGAGATGAGCATTTATGAACAGAAATTATCTTCTCTTCGCCCGTATATAAACGAGTTTGATATTCTTCCTCGTCGTTTCCCGTTCATCAATTTCAAAATTGCGTAAGCTGCGTATCAGTGGCAATAATTTCTCAAAACCATAATTGCGTGCATCAAAGTCAGGGCGCTTTTTTAATAAAAGATTTCCCAATTCGCCCAGAAAGGCCCAACCGTTTTCATCGGCAATATCATTCACACTTGTTGTAAGCAGCTTTATCAAACTGGCATCTGGTTTACGGATAACTTTTTCTTTTTTCGGCGCCTCTTCCCTTTTTATTTCTTTCGGAGAAACCTCTTCCTCTTCTTTACTCAATATTTCTATATAAATAAATTTATCGCAGGACGCACGAAATGCGCTGGGTGTTTTTTGTTCGCCCATACCAAACACTTTCATGCCGGCTTCGCGTAACCTGGTTGCTAATCTTGTAAAATCGCTGTCGCTGCTCACCAAACAAAAACCATCCACACGCCCGGTATATAAAATGTCCATCGCATCTATGATCATCGCCGAGTCGGTCGAATTTTTACCCGTAGTATAACTATACTGTTGTACCGGCGTTATCGCATGGTCTAATAAAACACCTTTCCAGTTGGATACATGTGGCTTTGTCCAATCACCATAAATACGTTTAAATGTGGGGACGCCATACTTTGCTATTTCTTCCAATATGCCGCCAATAAGCCGGTGTGGAATATTGTCCGCGTCTATCAAAACGGCCAGCCTGAGATCTTTTGCATTATCCATAACATGCTATTAAACAAGAAAGTTAATTATTAATTTATCCTTTACCAGAAATTAAATTTTCAGAATGTCCTAATTTAACAGTCTGAAATTTTTGCAATGAAAAAAATACACGTGCTTATTTGTTTGCAATTTGTTTTTATTCTTTCTTTTTCACAGGGCAAACAAATTCATCTTCCTAATGGATGGAGCCTCACACCGGCCGGTAAAAGTCTGCCACTGGGCGATCTGCCGCTGAATATCGCCGTTTCATCCAAAAAGAAATACCTCGCGGTTACAAACAATGGCCAGAGTACACAGTCCATTCAATTGATTGATGCAATAAATCATAAAGTTTTAAGTACAGTGGAGATACCTAAAAGCTGGCTGGGTCTCAAGTTCAGCGCCGATGAAAAATTTCTTTATGCATCAGGCGGTAATGATAATCGTATTTTAAAGTATGCAATTATAAATAGCAAATTGCTGCTCAAGGACAGTATCATTTTGGGTAATAAATGGCCGGTCAAGATTTCACCTGCCGGTTTGGATATCGACGACAGCAGAAACCTGCTTTATGTGGTGACAAAGGAAAACAATAGCCTTTATATCATTGATCTGAAAAGTAAATCGATTATTCAAAAGGATTCAATAGGTGCTGAATGTTATACTGCTTTATTATCTACGGATAAAAAGGAACTGTATATTTCTGTATGGGGTGCTGACAGGATCGCGATATTCAATACCACAACAAGAAAGTTTACTGAAAGCATTCCGGTCGGTGATAATCCGAATGACATGAGCCTGTCGCGGAACGGCCAGTACCTTTTTGTGGCCAATGCAAATGATAACAGTGTTTCTGTTATTGATATAAAAAAAAGAAAACTGCTTGAAACGCTCAATGCAGCTTTATACCCGAATTCTGTACCCGGCTCTACAACAAACAGCGTTGCCCTGAGTGCGGATGAAAAAACGCTTTATATCGCCAATGCTGATAATAATTGTCTCGCTGTGTTTGATGTAACAAAACCTGGTGCCAGCAAATCAAAAGGTTTCATTCCTGTTGGCTGGTATCCAACCTGCGTGCGGGTAGTAAGCAACAAAGTATTCGTTGCTAACGGTAAGGGTTATACTTCTTTACCCAATGCGAATGCCCCGGGACCATACGATGGTGATACTACAATATCTTATCACCAGGGAAGTAAACGCAAGGTAAACGACAATGAATATATCGGCGGATTATTTAAAGGAACATTGAGTATTGTAACGCCGCCCACTGCAAAACAATTGAGCGTTTATTCAAAACAGGTATATGATAACACTCCCTATAATAAAGACAAAGAATTGCAGTCGCAGGGTGAAGCAGGCAATCCGATACCGACAAAAATCGGGGATCCTTCCCCTATCAAGCATGTATTTTATATTATTAAAGAAAACAGGACATACGACCAGGTGTTGAGCGATGTTGCCGGTGGAAATGGAGACACCAGTCTTTTATTATTCGGAGAAAAAATTACGCCTAATCTGCATGCACTTGCCAAAGAGTTTGTGTTGCTGGATAATTTTTATGTAGATGCAGAAGTAAGTGCCGACGGACATAACTGGAGTATGGGCGGGTATGCCAATGATTATCTCGAAAAAACCTGGCCAACGAGTTATGGTGGTCGTGGCGGTTCATACGATGCAGAAGGAAATCGTGAAATAGCAAACAATAAGGGCGGTTTTATCTGGGATCATTGTGCAAGAGCCGGCGTTAGTTTTAGAACCTATGGTGAATTTGCAGATGATTACAAACCGAATATTCCAGTATTGAAAAATCATTTTTGCCCGTATTATACCAGTTGGGATCAAACGATACGGGATACAACACGGGTGGGACAATGGAAAAGAGATTTCGATTCATTGGTTGCTGCGAATGCCTTACCACAATTAAGTACACTCCGCATTATTAACGATCACACAGAGGGGTTGAGTAAAGGAAGACCGACGCCGTTTGCGCATTGTGCAGATAATGATCTTGCTGTGGGTATGTTTGTAGAATACCTGAGCAAAAGCCCGGTATGGAAAGAAAGTGTTGTCTTTGTATTGGAAGATGATGCGCAGGATGGCCCGGATCATATCGATGCGCACAGGAGTACTGCCTATATCGCCGGCGCCTATGTGAAAAGAAATTTTACAGATCATACGATGTACTCCACGACATCTATGTTGCGAACAATTGAACTGATACTTGGCATTCCCCCCATGAGCCAATACGATGCATCTGCAACACCTATGTGGAGATGTTTTCAATCATCGCCTGATCTTAACGGGTATATAGCAAAACCATTGCAATGGGATATCAATGAAAAAAACAAAGTTGAAAATGCATGGCAGCGTAAAAGTGAAAAATTTGATTTCACCAAAGAAGACCGTATTCCTGACAGGGAGTTTACAGAAGTAATATGGAAAGCTGTTAAAGGTGAAAACGCCATCGTCCCTGCGCCAAGAAGAGCAGCATTTGTGAAACAAACTGAAAAGAAAGATGATGATGATTAAATTAAACTAAACACGTAAAAAATATCAACCGTTGTTTATAACTATTTTAACACAATGAAACCGTTTTTGCTGTAAATTTATGGTTCACCAAAGAAAAGGAGGTATTCATGCAATTTACAGATAAATCATGGACGCCTTCGGTTATTATCGCGTAACCGGGCTTTCTCCAAAAATAATCTGCTCCGCCTGGCGGAGGGCCACTAACTAACAATTAGTGGCTTTATTTTTTATCCGTATTGAACCGTTATATTTACCTGAAATAAATCTGTATGAAAAAAATTTCACTCCTTTTATTAGCTTTAATTATTTGTTTAAGTATGGTACAAGCACAGGCACCTGGTCATAAAACACTGCGGCACGTAGTGATGTTTGGATGGAAAGAAGGCACAGACAGCGCGGATATCAAAAAAGTAGTTGAGGCCTTCCGGTTGCTGCCTTCAAAAATAAATTTCATTAAAGCATTCGAATGGGGAACCAATAACAGCCCTGAAAAATTAAACCAGCAATTGACGCATTGTTTTTTTCTTACTTTTTCCAGCGAAAAAGAACGGGACGATTATCTTGTTCACCCGGCTCATAAAGAGTTTGTAGCCTTGAATAAACCGGGATTGGATAAAGTCACTGTTCTCGACTACTGGGCACAACAATAACCATTCAATATAACGTTCATATCATGGCAAAATCAATTTTTGAATCTGTAGACGATTATGTAAGTGGTCTTTTTGGCGACGAAGATGAAGCACTGCGTAAAACGGTAAAATCAATCAAGGATGAAAACATCCCGCAGATCAGTGTGTCGGCAAACCAGGGAAAATTTTTGCAGGTGCTCGCCAGGCTCTGCAATGCAAAAAAAATTCTCGAGATCGGAACACTCGCAGGATACAGTACGATTTGGATGGCAAGAGCGTTACCTAAGAGTGGAAAGCTTATTTCGCTTGAACTGGATCCGCATCATGCAGAAGTTGCCAAACGCAATATTTCGACTGCCGGTCTCAGTGATATTGTTGATATAAGACTGGGAAAAGCAATGGATTCGCTGCAGCAATTAATAAAGGAAGATGCCGGGCCTTTTGATATGATTTTTATTGATGCCGATAAACCACCGTATAAAGAATACTTTGAATTATCATTAAAACTCGCAAGGCCAGGTACGCTGATTATAGCCGACAATGTAATAAGAGATGGCAAGGTACTTCTTGATAAAACGGATGAAATGGCGGAAGGTGCCAAACGATTCAATGCAGCATTAGCCGGGAACAACGCAGTTACCGCAACAATTATACAAACAGTCGGTACAAAAGAACATGATGGTATGGCCATCGCCGTGGTAAATTAATAAAGGCCGGGTTAAACACCCGGCCTCATTCTTCTCTGTCCTTACGCGCCGGCTCTCACTTCACACGTCGCCTTTTGCTGATAGCCGCCCTATGAAGAATCAATCAAAGGTTTAATAGTTAAAGGCTTTAACAATTTATAAGCCCGATACTGATAGAGATTACTGACAACCTGCTTTTCATTTACGTTGCACAAAGATGTTGCCCAATAAAAAAAATAAATCATGGCGAATACCATGATTTATTTTTTATTTCCGCTTACTAAATTACTTTACCATCTATCCTGCATTAATTTCATTGCAGGGCCGTCACGATCATCATTCAACTTTTAACTTTCAACCTCAACTACACCCGAAGGAAAACTTTTTTCTTATATAAAAAATACAGGAAATACCATTTTACCAGCACAAAACATATTGCCATCACAACAATATTGTAAGGATTACCGACCAACTGTCCAAGCCAGCGGAAAAGCATATCGGTAGTATAACCCCAGTTAACAAAATGCTCCGACATGTAAATGAGTATGGAGTTCATACCAATGACTTTAAAAAAGAATGCCCAATTTTTGTAGCCTTTTATATCAATAATGAAATAAAAGACAGCCAGCAGTATCAGGCTGTACCCGCCAACATTCAAAACAAAGGAACTTGTCCATAAGTTTTTATTAATCGGAAAGTCGAAGTCCCACAAATGAGCAAGGCCGATAAACACAAAACCTGTAACGGCCATCCACATGGTTTTTTTTGTCGGTTCCATTGGATTCTTCTTCAAAAAATTACCTGTCATGATTCCCAGCAGCCCGGTACTGATCGCCGGTATTGTACTCATAATCCCTTCCGGATCGTGAATGCGGAGATATAATCTTCCCGGTAAAATCGACCGGTCCATGTAAGACACAATATTTCCCGGCATGGTTAAATCGCCCGGTGCAAAACCCGGCGCCGCAGTAAATTTCAACAAAAGCCAATACCCGATAAGAATGACAAAAAAGCAAATGATCTGTACTTTCTCTTTTGTATAGATATAAATAACGTTTGCAAATAAGTACGCGAGACCAATACGTCCAAGCACACTGCCAAAACGCATTTCAGAGATTGGTTTTATCTGCAGTCCGTTATTGGCAATAATACCGAGTAAAACAAGTATCAATCCTCTTCTTACTACGCGCCACAATACCTGTTGTCTCGTCTTACCCTTTTCCAGCTCGCGACCTACAGAGTAAGGTGTTGCAACGCCGGCAATAAACAGAAACAACGGAAAGATCAAATCATAAAAATGAAAACCATTCCAGTCGGGATGCGTCAACTCCCTGGAAAACACGCCCCAGAATGGCGAGCCCGTGGCTTTGTACAAGGCATGAAAAATTTCTTCGGCTCCCATGATCCAGAACATATCAAAACCGCGAAGTGCATCGAGAGAAAAAAGCCTTTCAGAAGTATTGGTGGCTGTTACCTGCATGTGATTTAAATTTCAATACAGCAAAAGCTGCAGTTTTTTGAACCGGTAATAAAATTAATTGAATAGTCAGTGGATAGTTGCTAAAGTTAAGCGTTTCAGCTATTGAGATGAATTTTATTTCCCGATACTCAGTGTAGGGAATAACGTATCTGTAGCAGGGCTTTAATGATCGTTTTCCCCGGTTTTTCTTATATTCAGTCACTCAATTCTTTTTCAATTTCTCAATATGCCGGTATGAAATCAGCTTACCTTCTTGTTTCGTTTTTGATTTTATCCTTCTTATCTCATCATGGTATTGCCCAGGCAAATAACGATGATCAATACAATCGCCAGGAAGTAATGATCACCATGCGTGATGGTATAAAATTGCATACCGTAATTTTTATTCCTAAAAATAAAACCGGGGCACTCCCCTTTCTATTAGAGAGAACTCCCTATGGCGTAAATGACTATCCGAGTCCTGAAAAAAATGGTTATGTAAAAGATATGGCGACTGATGGGTACATCTTCGTTTACCAGGATATCCGTGGCCGTTATCTTTCTGAAGGGCAATTTGAAATGCAGCGATTTACCCGTAATAAAAAAGATCCAAAAGCTATTGATGAAAGTACAGACACGTACGACACATTTGATTGGTTATTAAAAAATATACCTGATAATAATGGCAAAGCCGGGATGCTTGGCATATCATACGATGGATGGACAACCGTGATGGGTGCTATTGATCCGCACCCTGCGTTGGTAGCGGTATCGGAACAGGCTACTCCTTCGGATATGTTCCTCGGAGATGACTTTCATCATAATGGTGCCTTCCGCTTAAGTTACGGTTTCGAGTATGCGTTTATGGAAGAAGCATCGAAGACAGATACATTGTTTCCTTTTCCCAACTACGATACCTATGAGTGGTATTTAAAATTGGGCCCGCTTTCGAACGTCAATAAGAAATATTTTTTCAATAAACTTCCCAGCTGGAACAATTTTGCAGCACATCCAAATTATGATGAGTTCTGGCAAAAACAAGGCTTGCAATACCGGCTCGATTCGCCGCGGGTGCATATTATGAATGTTGCCGGCTGGTGGGACCAGGAAGATTTTTATGGTCCGCAGAAAGCATATGAAACCTGGGAGAAAAAAGACAAAAGCAATAAAAATTATATCGTTATCGGTCCGTGGAATCATGGTGGATGGGGTGGCGGCCCCGGCAGAACGTTGGGAAATATCAGCTTTGATACGGCTACAGGTGAAACGTTCCGCAAAGATATACAGGCAAAATGGTTTGCTTATTATTTAAAGGGCAAGGGTGACGGACACTTCGCTGAAGCTATAACTTTTCAGACAGGAAGCAATACTTGGAAAAATTATGACAGCTGGCCGCCGAAAGAAGCCGTAAAAAAGAACCTGTATTTTCAGGCCAATGGAAAAATGTCTTTTGATAAGCCAGCGGGCAAAGCTACGGTTGACTATGACAGTTATGTATCGGATCCCGCACACCCGGTTCCTTATCGAACAAGACCGATAGAAGAAACATATGGTCCGGGTTCACGATGGTACACGTGGCTGACCGAAGACCAGCGGTTTGTACATAACCGCCCGGATGTGTTGAGCTGGGAAACAGATTCTTTGACGAAAGATATAACGGTGACAGGCAGCTTGTTTGCAAAACTTTTTGCCGCCACTACCGGCAGCGATGCCGATTGGATCGTTAAGCTTATTGATGTTTACCCGGAATATTATCCAAAAGAGCCGAAGATGGCCGGCTATCAATTCATGGTGGCAAATGATGTGTTTCGCGGGCGTTTCCGGAAAAGTTTTGAAAAACCGGAACCTATAACCGCAAACAAAGTGGAGTCATATACAATAGATCTGCACACGCTGAATCACGTATTTAAAAAAGGACATAAAATAATGGTACAGGTGCAAAGCAGCTGGTTCCCGATCATTGACCGGAATCCGCAGAAGTACGTTCCTAATATTTTCGAAGCAAAAGAATCAGATTTTCAAAAAGCAACGCATAAGATCTATCGCAGTGCAAACTTTTCCTCTCACATTGAAATGGATGTAATGCAATAAACCCGATATAAATAAAATGATATGAACATAAACAGGGCGGTCTCCTTATTAATAGTTATTGGAATTGCATTTTTTCAAAGTTGTACAGTTACCAAAACGTCGCAGCCTGCAGGAGATCAATTCATCAACGGCGATGCATTGCCAGATGCACCGGAACTGGCGCCGAGGGGAGAATATCATGTCGGTGTTCGTACGTTGGATCTGATAAATAAACACCAGGTTGATATTCTGAAATCAAAAAACGGAGTTGACACATTTTATGACAGGCCACTAAGAGTCGAAATCTGGTACCCGGCAATTATCCCTGGTGGAAAAACGGAACTTACCACTTATGAAGATGTGTTAGGAAGTCCGCTCGATTCCACAAGACCGGTAACTCCTTTTATATTCAACGGTAGAGCATTGCGTGACGCGGCACCTGATAAAAAATCTTCTACTTACCCTTTGATCATTGTATCGCATGGATACCCCGGATCAAGAGTGTTGTTAACTTATCTAACGGAAAATCTCGCATCGAAAGGCTATATCGTTGCAGCAATTGATCATACAGAATCCACACACAGGGACCAGGCAGGATTTGCCAGCACTTTATTAAACCGCGCAAAAGACATATTGTTCGTATTAAATCAATTGGCCGGGGCGGGAAAGCCTGAAAGCAATAGTTTCCTTTCCGGAATTATTGATGCAAATAACACAGCGCTCGTTGGCTATTCCATGGGCGGGTATGGGGTAATGAATGTTGCAGGCGCCGGATACAGTGATAAACTTGCCGGGTTCTTTAAAATGATGACCGCAGGTAGTAAAGCAATTGAAAGCCGAACCACAAACAATACTGAATATAAAGCGTCTATTGATCCGCGTATCAAAGCTGTGGTGGCGTTTGCGCCATGGGGCATGCAACGTGGTATCTGGGATGCAGATGGATTGAAAGGCGTAAAAGTTCCGGTACTCTTTGTCGCAGGCAGCCAGGACGATGTGTCCGGTTATGAAGATGGAACCAAAGCGATGTATACAGGTACGGTTAATGCTGACCGTTACCTGCTGACTTATATCGATGCAAGACATAATTCAGCTCCCAATCCACCCCCCGCAATTACAATGCAGGGAAATAAATTTTCTGCTGACTATTATCATTACGCCGAACCGGCATGGGATCAGCGGCGTATCAATAATATCAACCAGCATTTCGTTACCGCATTCCTGGGTATTTACCTCAAACAAAAAGACTTCGGCAAATATTTAAACGTGCAGGAAAAATCAAATGATAAAAACTGGATGGGATTCAAACCACGTTCATCAGTGGGATTGGAACTAGTGCATAGCAAACCATAACATCAGCGGCTTATCATTTCTCATTCCTGACGACTTTACCTCCTATCATTACAAACTTTACACGCTGCAATTCGGATATATCTTTTAAAGGATCGCCTTTTACGGCAATAATATCTGCCAGCTTCCCGACTTCAATTGTGCCAATTTCCTTCTCCTTGCGCAATAGCTCAGCATTCACTTTTGTTCCCGCTTGTATTGCCTGCATCGGTGTCATACCCAATTTTACAAGTTCTGAAAATTCGCGGGCTGAATATTCTGCGGGCCATCCGACATAATCAGTACCCACGCAAACTTTTACTCCTTTCTTTATTGCAAGCATATAATTCTTGTATATGTCCTGTTTTAATTTTTTATTCAATTCAATTGCTTTCACAAGCGCCTTGCTATCCGGAATTTTTTCTTCGAAATACAGGCCAATGGTAAGCGTAGGTACCAAATAAGTACCCTGCTGTATCATCATGTCTATCGCTTCTTCGTCGATAAATGAACCGTGTTCGATGGAACGGACACCTGCTTTGATGGCCTGCTTGATTCCTTCTGTTGCATGTGCATGCGCCATAACGGGAACGTCCCGGCGAGCTGCTTCTTCTACAGCCGCTTTCAACTCCTCCGGACTGAAATGAACATTTTTGGGATTGTCGCCTGTTGTCATGAAGGCGCCGGTAACCAGTATTTTTATCCAGTCGCTGCCATACTTTATTTCATTGCGGATTGCCTTCCGTATTTCGTCAGGTCCGTCTACAATTAATCCATCAGGAACGATCTTTTGTTCGTAAGACATAAAATTTATATCACCACCCCCGCCTGTGACCGACAGATAGTGTGCTGCTCCATAAATATGCGGACCGGTAAACATTCCTTTGTTGATCGCGTTGCGGATTTCCATATTCGCATAGCCCACATCCTCATCACCTGCTACGCGAAGTGTTGTCCAGCCGGCGGCCAATAAATTTTGCACCGTCTTTAATCCACTCAGTGTTTTTGCAGCTGATGACTCACGCAGGTGTTCAACCTGGTAATCATCCGAATTCATATCCGGGTGAACATGTGCATCAATTAAACCGGGTAATACAGTAAAATCGCCGAGGTCAATAACTGTAATTCCTTTAGGGAGATTTTCCTTTTTTCCAATCGAAATAATTTTATTGTCTTCTATGATAATTGCGGGATCAGTAATTGTTTTACCCGTGCCGTCTATAAGCGTTTTGCAAAGTATAGCTGTTTTTTGTGCATAGGGGTGATAAGCAATAAAACTTATTGCAACGGCAATGGCGAAATATTTTTTCATGTGAACGCTTCGTGCAGTTTGATGATACAGGAAGTTATGAAATTATAGCTGATTATAGCAAAAGATGACTGACCAATGCAAAAATGCTTTTGATAATTTTTATAAATTGATGATCTGCGAATAAATTTTATTTTCATTTTCCCATACACAAACCAATTTGTTTGTTCCTGCCTGTTTTATCATCTGGGATCTTCCTTTTCCTATCTTCTTCTGAGCAGTTGACGGCAGTTTGCAAATTATTTCACCTTTCTCTGTCCATGTATATACCGGTTCATTTTTTACCAGCGCCAACGTGCATCCCTTTCCTTCACCGATTTCCTTTTCCGGTTGCCCGGGTTCGCAGGAATAAATTTTATTCTGCCTGCGCCAGACCGTTTGTACAACACCGTTATCCTGTACGGCGATACCTCCGCCATCCATCGGGCAACCGGTTAGAGGCCAATTGCCGGTTCCCAATTTTTGCGCGGTACCGAACGTCAATCCGCTATCATCAGATTGAATAAGATATAAATCCCTGTTGCCGTGCAGCCAGTTGCGAAACATTACATACACATGCTTATCTTTCACATACACCGAAGGCTTGCAACATTCGCAAACAGTCATATCCGGCGAAGCATAGATCTGTTTATTTTTTGTCCAGGTTTTCCCTCCGTCAGCCGAGCCCGAACCAAATATTTGATTGTGTCCATTGCGCAGATCGAGCCATACAGCAAAGGCATGATCGCCATCTGCGTGCAATGCCATCAACCCTTCTTTTGCAACAGTATCTGCATCATTTAATTTATACGCAGGAAGCCATTTGCCTTTTTTTTCCTTATTGTATAAAAAAATATCTCCTGGCTTATTGCAGGCGGTTACAATTATTCCGTCCGTTGTAGCAGCGATCTGCGGTCCGCGCATAGCCGATGCCGCGAGTCCCGGCAAAACAGCTACGAGCTCAGGCTGCGAATATCCTTTGCCGGCTTCGCCGGATGAAGTATAAAAGATACTATCACCGCTGCCATAAACAACGTAAAGATTGCCGGATCGATCTGTGGTTATACAAGGCATCTGTCCGGTACCAATATTTTCCACGATGTTTTCCTTTTTACTCTGCTCATTGCAGGCAACTGTAAACATCAAAACAAAAGAAGCAATAAAAGTATTCAGTCTCATTCCCGGTAGTTGAAGGATCATGTACTAAGATAAAATATAAAATCGTTTTCGCGACACACTTTAAAATTTACAATTCCACCGGGGAGGTACCGGATGGTTTTTCACAGCATCGTACTTCATTCATTTGGCCAGCACCTTGAGGGTTAAAAGTCACATCCAACAGTTGTCGTTCATACCGCGAAAGTCGTCGTTCAACAGTTTCTCTTTATTCTGTCAATATGAAGGAATACAACTGCCCCGCAAATTAACTAAATTTAGTTATGGCAAAAACCACCAAACTCCCCGACACAGAACAGGTAACTGCGCATATCAAGAAACTCGACTCATCTATTCGCAAAACAGTCGAAACGCTACGAGAAATTATTTTGGGCACCGACAAAGAAATCGGAGAACGTATAAAATGGAACAATCCGAGTTTTTATTATACCGGCGAACTGAAGTCATTTGATCCTAAAGAATACAAACGCGAGCTTATCGTTTTCAATCTTTTTAAAAACCGCATTATGCTTGTTTTTCCCAGTGGAGCGAAAGTAAATGACAAAACAGGCTTCCTGCAAGGTGATTACATGGATGGCAGAAGGGTTGCTATATTTAAGGACCTGGCCGATGTCGAATCAAAAGAAAAAATATTAACGACCGTAATAAAAAAATGGCTGAAGCTGGTGGATAAATAATAAAATGCATCTCAATAACAGGCACAAAAAACAAAGCCGTTGATTCCATTAATCTATTAAAGAAATTTTTAATGATAATAAAGTAAACTGTTGACCAATCAAACGAACTCATTCTGCTCGTTCTCAACAGTTTTCTTATTAAAGATTATTAATCATCTTCCATAATATCTCCGGATGTAAATTTCTTATCGACGAATAAAACTGATATAGAACATTTTCTAAGGCCCTATAAAACAAACTCACTCGGAAATCCCGGAAAACCACATTTTCTTTGTTGTCTTTACTGGTAAAACTTCCGTAAAGCAATTGCGGATACAGGTTCCAGTTAGTTTAGGTTGCCCGATCCGGTCCTGTTGAAATTCCATTAATTAATTCGTCACCTAAATCGTACCTCATGAAGCGTCAGGCATGTTTATCAATGTCATTCATTGAACAAAAATTTCTCTTTAGAACATTTTCTCTGTTTATTGGGTTGGTGTTAGTTTCAAATGCAGCATCTGCGCAGCAATCCATAGAGCTCAATAGTAGCAGTTATACCGGAACAGTTCCAAATGGCCCGACTGTAGTGAGCCAGACAGCAAATTTTAAGCAGAATACAACGGGCAATACGTTTGTCTCCTTGACAAACCCTGTTTCTGTAACAGCGTCTTTTTCCAATCAGCAATACACAACCGTACCCGGCTCTCCTGCCGGAATGATGTTTGGCGCCACTATAAACGGCGCAAACGGGTCAACTCCCGGGTCAACAGGTGTATTTATGATCATGAATGCAAAGGGAAGCGCATCTAATTCTTCGTTTACTTCAAATCCTTACGGAACTGCGGGGACAGGTATTGATGTCGCGCAAAATTATTCTTTTGAGTTCTTTAATACATTCGCGATGTGGAATGGCACTTCAGGGCCTACGGGTAAACGTGCATATTATGGCAACATTACCTTCACATTCAGCCGGCCTGTTTCCGACCCGGTTATTCACTTTGGCGACCTTGGTGCTAATCAAACCAGCAACTCTGCATCCACAGAATTTGAATTACCTGCAGGTTCCGGAGTTTCCCTGACAAAACTTTCCGGAACATCAGAACTTTCTATCCCTTCTTCCAACGATAAGATTCTTAATTCAGCTTCAACACCGGCAGCCGGATGCGGAAGCGGTGCAGCCTGCGGCAGCGTAATAATTAACGGTACAAATATTACCGCTGTTACATTCAGAGTGTATGTGCGTTTCCGGACTACAAGTTTTGACTCTCCCGGCAATGATGTAGACGGAGACGCATTCATGGTAGGCTTTTCATTTACGGCATTTAATATTTCGGGAAATGCGTATAACGACAGTAACGGTTTAAATGATAATGCCGTAAATGGAACCGGTTCCAATGCAGGTAACCGGCTTTATGCATTAGCGGTGGACGCATACAATAACGTACAGGGATCCGCGATAGTAACCGCTGGAGGAAGCTTTTCATTTACCAATCTGGTAAAGGGGCCGTATACCGTACGGCTTTCCGAATCTTCTGCAACTTTAGGTTCAGCAGCACCCTCTGCTTCATTACCACCGGGCTGGATAAACACAGGAGAATTTCGCGGGGTTGGTACCGGTAGTGACGGAAGAGTAGATGGTAACCTTACCGATAATGTCGGTACCACCAATATAGCTAATTTTAACTTCGGAATCGAACGCAAGCCCATAGCTTACGATATCCTATACCAGGTGGCATCACGACCTGCAGTTAACAGTATCCTGGTTTTGAATGGATCGGTTGGTATCCCCGCGGTTGGAAATAAGCCAACACGACCCAATGGCAACGATGCAGAAGATGGGCCACTGGAAAGTGGTGACACAATTGTAATAAGTACTTTGCCGGTTAATAGTACATTATTATATAACAATATCCCTGTAGAAACCGGCCAGGTAATTACCGGTTTAAATCCAGATCTTTTGGCTGTTAAATTTACCGGTGCCGGTTACAGTATGGTCAATTTTACATATAAATACAAAGACGCGGCGGGTGTAGAATCTTCACCGGCTCTTTACTCACTTTTCTGGAGTGGTATTCCGCTGCCTGTTGATCTGATCAGTTTTACCGTGAACAAAGAGCAGGGAAATAATATATTGCTGAAATGGCAAACATCTTCAGAGCTGGATAATAAAGGTTTCAACGTACAACATAGTATCGATGGACAGAACTGGACAACATTAACCTTTGTTGATAAGAAAGCCGGTATGAATGGCGGTGCGATGTACAATTATACGCATAATGAAGCCGGCAGCGGAATGCATTATTATCGCCTGCAGCAAATGGACTTCAATGGACTTCATAAATTTAGTGCTGTACAAAAAATCAATATTGTAACTGATCATCTTGTGCAGACGTACCCTAATCCTGCAAAAGATGTTTTATTTGTAAACCGGAACAGTACTGATACAAATCCGGTTGAATTAAAACTATATAATTCAAACGGTGCA
>Ga0207648_10001762_pt1 | contig 23715 bp, 18 predicted proteins | sample KBSMisM32_FD_184310 | JGI IMG/M metagenome (GOLD analysis project Ga0207648, IMG submission 184310) | Miscanthus rhizosphere microbial communities from Kellogg Biological Station, Michigan, USA - KBS Miscanthus M3-2 (SPAdes) (version 2) | ecosystem: Host-associated > Plants > Roots >...
TTTCTTTTAAAGTACAATGTGAGGCAGGCAATTTCCCGATTGATGAAATACTGTTTTACAGCAATGTTCCTCTACACAATTATAAGACCGTAAAATCCTGCAATGATGAATTTAGCTGGACACCAGATTATGATTTTACGAAAGAAACTGATTCCGGCAAGGTAAAGATCGTAAACCTGACCTTCATTGGCACTACCCGATTCAAGGTGAAGGATACCGCCAATATCCGCATCATTGTTAAAGATGCGTTGAATTATCCGCTTGCTGTTCAGGAATACAATATGCTTGTATCTAATATCAAGACCTATATTCTCAAGCTGAAATTTACTTTCCTTCAGTTGGACAAAAAATTAAAGAAAACAAAGACCGCCCGTACTTCCTTTGATCTTACTTCCGCTTCTACAGCGCTTACAGGAACCATACTTTCAACTTCCGGTGGTGAATCATCACAGAACGCCGGAAAAATACTTCCCAGCGTTGGGCTTGCACTGGTACCAGTAAAAGAAGCTTCTGCCCCTAACAAGGTTGTTGAACAAAATCAGGCTTCATTGGTGCGGGCATCCATCAAGCGCCTGGAATATATGTTGTATGAATATTCAATTGTGGGAGATAAGGACCCAACCGTTCTCACCAAGATCATCAAACTTAAAGAGGAGCTCAAGCAAAGCCAGATGCAATTGATAGATGTTCCTGTTGATGTGACCAATAATATGTCAGAAAAGGAACTTAACGATTACTTTAACAGTCCCAAGGTTAATAAGAAGTACCGTCTCACCCGGAAGTAAAAGGAATACAGTTTTTTTTGGTTTGTTAATGACTTGAAAAAATCTGCTCTATTAACATTCCTTAAGTTATTTTGGGCCAACCATTGCCGTCTATTATTAAAATCATCGCGTATGAAAAAAATATGGTTCGTACCGGCGGCATTGATCGTAGGCTTAATTACGCTGGCCAGCTGCAGTTCTGGTCATTATTATGAACGTGATTATGGTTATGGAGGTCCACCCCCGCCGCCCCGTACTTCAGTTTCATTAATTGTTAGTGCTGGTCCTGGTTATCCAGTCAGCAGGTATTCTGATGGGCGTTATTACTACCGTGCCCCGAACGGTTATATTTACTGGAGAGGTTATGGTAATCGTTATTATCTCGACAGAAGATATATGAACCGGGGATATTATAACAGTCCGCAGTATAACGACTGGAGAAGATACCATGGTCGCCGCAGGTAAAGAACATAAGTATATGTAAAAATAAAGGGCTAAGAAGTAGCCCTTTATTTTTACATATACCCTAAAATCTTTAACATACTTTGTGCGGACTGTTCTTTCGCATATACCCAATCTACCATTTTACCATTCTTATCATAATCCACGATTATATGCTTGGGTGATGGTATCAGGCAGTGTTTGATTCCACCATAACCACTTATCTGATCCTGGTAAGCACCTGTATGAAAGAATCCGAGATATAAAGGCTCACCGTTATTTATCTTGGGAAGGAATACTTCATTGATATGTTCTTCGGAATCGTAATAATCATGGCTATCGCAGGTTATTCCACCTAATACCACACGCTGGTATTCGGTATCCCATTTATTGATGGGCAGAAGCAGGAATCGTTCTCCAATACCCCAGGTGTCTGGTAGTGTGGTAATGAAAGATGAATCGATCATATACCAGTTCTCCCGGTCATTCTGGATCTTCTCTCCCACTACGCTGTAGATATGTGCCATGCTTTCTCCAACCGTGTAACTCCCAAACTCTGTGAAGATATTCGGCATGGGCACCTTGGCCTTTTTGCAGGCAGTCTTGATATTGCCTACAATTTCATTGATCATGAACTGGTAGTCATAATTGAAACCAAGGGAATGTTTGATAGGAAAGCCACCACCAATATTGATTGAATCCAGTTCGGGACAAATCTTCTTGAGCTGGCAATACAGGTTGATGATCTTATTCAACTCGCTCCAGTAGTAGATATCGTCCTTTATCCCCTTGTTCAGGAAAATATGAAGCATCTTCAACTGGAATTTGCTTTCATACCCTTCGATCCGGTCTACATAGAACTCCAGGATATCTTTTGCGCGGATACCAAGGCGTGAAGTATAGAAAGGAAAAGTAGGCTCTTCTTCTGCAGCTACCCGGATGCCCAGTTTGAAGGGAACTTTCACGGACTTGGCATATTCTTTTAGTTCCTCTTTATTATCAAGGATGGGAATAACATTGGAAAAACCGCTGTTGAGCAGGTTGGCAATCCGACGGGTATAGCTTTTCTGCTTGTAACCGTTGCAGATAATATTGATCTCCTTGGTTATTTTCTTTTTCTCATATAGCTTTTTGATTATCTCGATATCGTAAGCATAGGATGTCTCCAGGTGGATATCATGTTTCAATGCCTCTTCCACAATGAAACTGAAGTGCGAACTCTTGGTACAATAGCAGTAAATGTACTTTCCTTCATACTTGTGCTTTTTGAAGGCGGCTGCAAACATGGATTTGGCTTTCTTTATCTGCATGCCTATCTTGGGCAGAAAGGTCAGCTTCAGTGGCGTTCCATATTTGTCGATCAGCGCCTTTATATCCACGTTATTATACTGTAGGTATCCGTCTTTAGTTTCAAAACCTTCCTGGGGGAAATTGAAGGTTTGTTGCACCAGGTCGTTGTAGGTATTATTCATTTAAAATCTAGCCGATTTTTTTTATGAGTACAAATGTAGATGATTGATAAATTCTACAAATAAAAAAAACCCCAACCTACGGCGGGGGTCTCAAATTATGTGACGGTCATCCATTGACCAACCGATAATGATTATTTAACAGAAGCAACCAGGTTCTTAAAGGTCTCCGGGTTGTTCATAGCCAGGTCAGCCAGCACCTTACGGTCCAGCTCAATTCCTTTTTGCTGAAGTTTATTGATGAAAACAGAATAAGTCAAACCTTCTTCACGAACTGCCGCATTGATACGGGCGATCCACAGTTGACGGTATTCTCTTTTTTTGAGTTTACGACCCACGTACATGTAGGTCATCCCTTTTTCAACAACATTCTTGGCTACGGTCAAAACGTTTTTACGTTTACCATAGAAGCCTTTGGCTTGTTTTAATATTTTTTTGCGGCGGGCCTTGGAGGCTACTGCATTTTTTGAACGAGGCATATTTTAATTTTTTTAAAGTAAAAAGTAATAGAAGCACCCGGTTAAAGTACCTGGGGCTTACTTTAATCTCAACAGGCGTTTTACAAAATGCATATGAGATTTTGCTACCTCGCCATCAAGGCGCATGTTGCGTTTACGTTTCTTTGTCTTTTTGGTCAGGATGTGACGTTTGAAACTCTTTTGGTGAGTTATCTTTCCAGTAGCCGTTACTTTGAAGCGTTTTTTGGCACTGGAATTCGTTTTTACTTTAGGCATTTTACCCAGTATTTGAATTTACCCTTTGAGGCGTTCCCCACAGGGGGATCCTTGTCGAACCTCTTCAGGAATAGGCTTCCTCCCGGACATAGCCTTTGGAAGCGGGGTGCAAAGATAAGGTAGCTATTCCGAAAAGGCAAAGAAAAGGAGCGGTTAGTCAAACAGAACCAATTGACTATACTGCTCCTATGTATTTAATTCAGATATTTTCCTTTACTCCTTGGGATCCAGTGCCTTATCAATTCTGGATACAATGTCCTGCAGATGGTATCTGCTCATGGCATCCGAAGTTCCGGAGGCTGCAGCCCTTGCCTCTGACCGTATAGCAGCCAAATGCGCCCTTACAAAGCTTTTGATGTCTGATTTATCCGGGTTTGTACTGGTGGCGCCTCCACCCCCTAAAATGATGATAATGCCTCCTCCGCCGCCGCCACGGTTACTTATTAAACCGGATAATATGTCAACGTAGGATTTTTGGAGGTTTCGGCGGTAAACATCAATCTTCCTCCTTCCTGGTAATTCACTCCAGATTCCGGATTTCAGATCACTGAACATATCCGCCATGGTATAGGCTGCAGAGCCCAGTTCAGTTTCTGCATCTATGAGCTTACCGAGAGTGGAGGTTCCCAACAAACGATTTAGAACTGCATCCTGCTGACTTCCGATCGTCTGAAGAGCATTCTGCCCGGTCCTGTCAAAAATATCATTATTGATCAGCCAGGAGGGTGTGGCAAATAATTGCTTATTGAGAAACTCTACTGCTTCTCTTTGCTTGGCCTTTGGAACGATCTCATAAATTCCACCTTTTTCTTCCACTGTTTTTGGAGTTTCTGTAATGCCGCCCACATATTTGGCTACATGGCCCATATACATTCCAAACTGACTGGTAAGGGCAGAATAAATTTCGCGCAGATTACTATAGTCTTTTGTTGGCTCACTTGTCCATTCAATAAGGTTTGGTACTATGCGTTGCAGATTTTTCACTCCATACATGCTTCCCTTCATGGCATCATCACCAACCTGTTCCCTTTGTGAACGGGGATCATCAGGATTCGTTTCCGTACCAAAAAAGAGTCTGTTGTTTTTAAGGCGGTCAATTACCCACGTATTCAGGTATCCTGTTTCGTCATTAGCTGTTTTATATTGCGGGAACAATTTATACCCCCACTCTATTGCCCACTTGTCATAATCTCCAATACGGGGGAACAATCCTGCGCGACCAATATGATCTTCCGGCTGTGCTACATAGTTAAATCGTGCGTAATCCATAATAGATGGCGTATGTCCATTCGCTTCAACCCAGGCCTTGTCTCTTAATTTTTCAACAGGCACTGTTGAACTGGAACCATAATTATGACGAAGTCCAAGCGTATGCCCCACTTCATGTGATGAAACGAAACGTATCAACTGGCCCATCAATTCATCATCGTAAATCATCTTGCGTGCACCAGTGTCTACAGGTGCGCATTGAATAAAATACCAGTTATGGATCAACTCCATAACATTATGATACCAGTTTATATGGCTTTCCATGATCTCTCCACTGCGAGGATCGGAAATACGTGGTCCGCTTGCATTGGCAATATCAGATGGTTTGTATACAATAGCAGAATAGCGTGCATCTTCCAGGCTCCATTCAGGATCTTCAGCCTTGGTTGGTGCTGTTTTGGCAATGATGGCATTCTTAAAGCCGGCTTTTTCAAATGCTACCTGCCAGTCATTCACACCCTGTATAAGATAAGGAATCCATTTTTTAGGAGTGGCGGGATCGATATAGAATATGATTGGTTTTTTAGGTTCAACCAGTTCACCTCTTTTGTATTTGTCCCAATCACCATCTTTTGGTTCAAGTCTCCAGCGTTGAACTATACGTACAGCTTCTACTCCCTGGGGATTTGAATCAAAATCTGTATAGCCTATCGCAAAGAATCCTACACGGGGATCATAATTCCTTGCCTGCATTGGATCTTTCGGGAGAAGTATCATTGAACTGTTCAGTTCTACTGTCAGGTTTCCGCCTGCACCGGCAACCCCACCTCCTCCACCAGGACCGCCTGTACCCAGTGAGAGACCGGGTGTGCGCGTATAGGTCTTCACCGCATTGATCTCAACATTCATGGGGTATGATCTTACTCCGGTGATATATGATTTATCTGTTTGTTGGCCGCCCACACGCATCTGTGATTTCAAACTACCATTGAAATACAGAATGTCATTATCACTATTGATATACTCCGTCATTTCAATTACACTGCCTGTTGAATCTTTGGAAAATGCTTTTATGTCAAAAGCCGCAGCAATAGGTTGAATATTGGAATTATTAACAGCAGCGAACATGGGTGAAGTGGAATCCTTTGCATATTCAGCATAGGAAATGGTACGCATGAATATTCTGTTATTCGGTCCTTTTTCAAAGCGGATAACATTCTGACCGATCTGGTCACCTGCATATCCAAAAAAACCATTGCGCATTCCAGCTGCTGCTTTGGAGATCCTGTTCACTACCAGGATATCTCTTCCCAGCATTGAATCCCCGATCTCAAAGAAATATTTATCATCAATTTTATGAACAGCAAACAAACCATTATCAGTAACTGCTTTTGCAGTGATAATTTCTTTATAGGGTCTTGGTCCGGTAGAGCGACCACCAAATCCTCCAGGACCATTAGCAGGGCGGGTGGTATCAGCTCCTCCTCCTGTTGTTGGTCTACCTTGCTGTGCTAAAAGAGCGGTGGTGGTAAGTGAGAAAAAGGTAACAAGAATCGTTAGACGAAACGGTAATCGCATATTAGTGTAGTTGTGAATAAATTATCCTGCCAATATAGTAAATGCGGGAGTCTGTGCAACCGTTTACAGGATATTTTGTACAAACGGTTTAGAATTAAAGGGAACAGGCTTGTTTCTACATTAAAAAACCCAGCGTCACCGCCGGGTTTTCATATAAAAAAACGTCGTCATTTTTTCTTGCCTTTGGGAGCAAACATGGCCAGCATTCTTCTGCCCTCCATCTTTGGCATACTTTCCAGTATACCAATTTCAGCAAGGCGCTCTGCAAATTTCAATAATAATAACTGTCCTCTCTCCTGGAACTGAATAGCTCTTCCTTTGAATTGCACATAGGCTTTCACCTTGTTGCCTTCTTTTAAAAAGCTTTCAGCATGTTTTGCCTTGAAGTCAAAATCATGATCATCTGTATTGGGAGTGAAGCGAATTTCCTTAACCTCTGAGGCCTTGGATTTTGCTTTCATCTCTTTTTCCTTCTTCTTCTTATCGTAAAGGAATTTATTATAGTCAATGATCTTGCAAACAGGTGGATCAACATTGGGTGATATTTCAACAAGGTCCAATTGCTGTTCCTGTGCCATCCGCAATGCATCCTGGGTATTATAAACACCAGGTTCTACATTGTCTCCTACAAGTCTTACCTGTGGAACACGAATGAAATGATTAATGCGATGTTCTGCTTCTTTACGAGGAACAAATCTTCCTCTGTTAAAACCTCCACCGCCACCTGGTTTCTTAAATCCACCGCCTCCTGGTGGTCTGAATCCTCCTCCTCCTTGGCCAGGTGGTCTGTATCCTCCGCCACCTCCGCCTTTTTGTGGTACTGCCATATGAAATCGCTTTCTTACCCTGATTGAAAGCCTGATTATTTAATTTTTATAAATCCTCAACAGGGATTGAGGGATTTAAATTTGAAATTTTGGATTTGGAAATTGGGGAATTTATAGACTTCCAATTGTTACTAATTCTTAATTAGTAGTCGGAATTACAACTTCGTCCTTTTGTCCGCGGCTCCTTATTTCTGCTTTTATTTTTTCGATGAACTCATCTACTCCTTCAACAACATTTTCACCAGTGCCTTGTTTTCTTACTGCCACTTTATTTTCATTCATTTCTTTTTCTCCTACCACCAGCATGTAAGGCACTTTCAATAATTCGGTATCTCGTATCTTCTTTCCTATCTTTTCGTTCCTGTCGTCCACCCCTACACGAATATCTGCTTTTTTCAGCTTATCTGAAACTGTTTTAGCGTAGTCCTGAAACTTATCGCTTATGGGTAGAACTTTTACCTGAACCGGGGCCAGCCAGAGAGGTAATTTCCCGGCATAATGCTCCAGCAGGAAGCCTATGAACCGTTCATGGGTGCCCAGGGGCGCCCGGTGAATGATCAGGGGGGTATCTGACTGGTTATCCTGGGTGGTGTAGTGCAATTTGAAACTGCGTCCCTGTGAAAAGTCCACCTGGTTGGTTGCCAGCGTAAATTCCCTGCCGATCACGCTCCATATCTGTACATCGATCTTTGGACCATAAAAGGCTGCCTCATCCTGCACTTCTACAAAAGGAATTTTTGAATTAACCAGCACCTCCCGCACCATGGTCTCAGTGGCCTTCCATAGCTCAGGCTCGTTGACATACTTTTTGCCCAGCTTGTCAGGCGAGTGTAAAGAAAGACGCATCACATATTTATCGATCCCGAAAATCTTAAAATACTTCAGGTACATATCATTCACTGCCCTGAACTCGGCTTCAAACTGTTCTTTGGTGCAATAAATATGCGCATCATTCATGTGAAGGCAACGGACCCTCATCAGCCCAAACAATTCCCCACTCTGTTCATACCGGTACACAGTTCCGTATTCTGCAATACGATAAGGAAGGTCCCGATAACTTTTAGGTTCCGCTGCAAATATTTTGTGGTGGTGCGGACAGTTCATTGCCCTTAGATAGTACTTCTCACCTTCCAGTTCCATAGGAGGATACATGCTATCTGCATAATAAGGCAGGTGTCCGCTGGTAAGGTACATGCTCTCCTTGGCAATATGCGGAGTTACCACGCGGTGATAACCTGCTGCCAGTTCAGTTTCTTTGGCCAGCTTTTCCAACTCTTCAATAATGATGGTACCATTTGGAAGCCACATAATCAATCCGGGACCTACATCATCATCCATAGTGTATATGCTAAGTTCCTTACCCAATTTGCGATGGTCTCTCTTCTTCGCTTCCTCCAACATCTGCAGGTATTCATCCAATTCCTTTTGGGAAGGGAATGTGATACCATAGACGCGGGTTAGCATTTTATTTTTTTCATCACCTTTCCAGTAAGCGCCGGCAATACTGGTCAGTTTGATGGCTTTTATAAATCCTGTGTTTGGAATATGAGGACCGCGACAGAGATCAGTAAAACCTCCCTGCGTATAAAAAGTAATCTCACCATCAGCCAGGTTACTTAACAGGTCCAGTTTGTATTCATCTCCTTTCTGAGTAAAATATTGAATAGCCTCTGGCTTTGCAACTTCTTTCCGGCTGTAGTTATTATTCTTTTTCGCCAGTTCATTCATCTTTTTTTCCAGGGCCACCAGATCTTCTTCAGTCATTTTGCGATCACCCAGGTCCATATCATAATAAAACCCGTTTTCAACAGGAGGACCCACCCAGAATTTTACTCCGGGAAATAGCGATTCTACCGCTTCTGCCATAAGGTGAGCGGAGGAATGCCAAAAGGTACTTTTTCCTTCAGTATCCGTCCATGTCAATAATTTCAATGTTGCATCTGAATTGATTGGCCGGGTAGCATCCCAAACCTGTCCATTCACATTTGCGGCCAGGACCTTCCTTGCCAATCCCTCTGAAATAGATTTTGCTATATCCAATGCAGTAACGCCAGCTTCATATTGTCTGATAGCCCCGTCTGGTAACGTAATATTGATCATTCAGTTCTCTTCTTTTTGTTCAAAAGAGGGCAAAGTTAATAAAACCTGCCCGGGTTTGGAGATCAGCCTTAGTATTTAAACGCTTGTTTTTCCACCCGCAACTGACACCTGCCCCACACCCGTTTCTTTAACAATCATGCTCCTATTCCAATAGTTTTCAGTCCACGCCACTCATCTAAAATTAACAAACTATTGCCCCATTTTTCCAATCAATAAGCGCTTATTTGCTAGTTTTGGAGACGATGAAACAGCCGGTTTTTAAGATTTTGTGGGTTTTTCTTCTACTTGCCTGTACCTTACCTATCACATCCTTTTCTCAATCTCTCACAGGTATCTGGCGTGGATATTTCGTTTCTGATAACGGAGACAATTATAAACTGGAATTCCAGGTAAAACAAAATACGGCAGCTGCTGTATCGGGAGTTTCTTATTCGTACCTGGATACCCGTTTTTATGGTAAGGCTACCATGACCGGCAATTTTACCATCACCGCAGGAAATTTCCGTATCCGCGAGATCAAAACAGTGGAAGTAAGGAATATGGGATATGGCAATACCTGCATTATGAATTATAACCTCGTTTATTCCAAATCTGGCAAAGAAGAATTTCTGGAAGGTTCTTACCTCGGCAAGCCTGAAGTAAAGGATAAAGAAAATCCCTACGAATGGGGTGATTGTGGAGGCGGTAAAGTATTCCTGCGTAAGGTCACAACTTCTGATTTTCCACTGGAGAGTTTTCTACGTAAACCCAATAATAATGCTGTTACAAAAATAACTCCATCAAAGCCACCTGTAAGTAATCCGGTTCCAAAGACCGCTACTCCCGCTCCGGTCATCAAACCAAAAACAGGAACAACAGTAGTTAAACCAAAGACCCAGCCAACTACCAATACAACAAAAACAAATATTCCTCCACGGAGAAATAATATCAATATTCCTAAAGTCAACGATAGCCTGACGGTGAAAGCACCTGATATCAAAAAACAGACAACTGTGAAACCACCGGTTGTTGTTGCCGATGTGCTTAAATCCAGGACGAATGAACTCATGAAATCATTGGTAGTTCATGATCCTGATGTAACCGTGAAGCTGTATGATAATGGAGAGATAGATGATGATACCATCTCTGTTTTTTTCGATAACAGACTTGTATTATCCAAAAAGAAACTGACCGCCAGTCCGCTTACCGTCAAATTAAAAATGGATGAGCAGGACTCTAATCATGAACTGGTGATGGTAGCGGAGAATCTTGGCCGCATCCCACCCAATACTTCCTTAATGATTGTTGAAGCCGGTGAGCAACGGTTTGAAGTACGCATCACGTCAAATGAACAAAAGAATGCGATGGTGCGGTTCCGGTATGAAAAGCCGTGATGTGTTTGACAGATTGCAGTATTAACCTGACCGACCGTTTCTGTAATTTTTAGCTTATCCTCGGTAATTTCCTCTATTTTCATTTTTCATGCGCCGGATATTCATTTTCATTATACTGAAGCTGCTTGTTTTCTGTGCCGTGTCCCAGGAAATTAATGGATATTGGAAGGGACGCCTGGTGATGGAACCTGGCGGATGTTTCCCGGTTTATAATATCGAATTTCAACTACAGATAGTCGGTAACCGGATTACCGGAACCTCCTACCACTATTCTGATACCACCAATTATGTAAAAGAGGAATTTGAAGGCGTTTATGATCCTTCCAGTAAATCATTGAATATGGAAGAACAGAAAGTGGCTGTATTTCATATTCCTCCTGATTGCATCCCGTGCATCAAAAAGTATGCGCTGGCGTATTTTTCGGACGGCAAGGAAGAACAGTTAAGAGGTTCCTGGACAGGCAAAACTATGGATGGAAAAAGTACCTGTCCGCCCGGTACCATAGTAATGACGCGTATCCAGAAATCTGCCTTTAAACCGGAAGTGCGACCTGAATTGATTGCCCGCAAGAATGAACTGGTGCGGGAAATATTTGTGGATACCGGGTCCATCAAACTGGATTTTTATGATAATGGACAGATCGACGGGGATACTATCTCAGTTTATGTAAATAATACTCCGGTTGTTTCCCGAAAAATGCTAACAGCAAAACCGATCACTGTATTTGTTCCAATAGATCTTCAAAAGACACAGGCAGAGGTGATCATGATTGGAGAAAACCTTGGCTCCATTCCTCCCAATACGGCCCTGATGATCATTAATGCAAATGAAAAAAGATACCAGCTGTTCCTCACATCAGATGATAAGAAGAACGCGCTGGTAAGATTTATTTATCGAAAGCCCGGGACAAATTAATTTAAGCGACTAGAACCCTCTCTGCGGAGCCTGTCTTACTGCAGGAAGATCTTTCCTGGGTAATTTCTCATCACGCATTGCCGCATTGTATACAAATGATGCTACAACAACCGATATCTGTTTCAGATCATCGGCAATAAGGTGATCATAAGAATCCATATTTGTATGGTGCGTGCGTGTATTATATTCAATAGGATCCTGAATGAATTGAAAACCTGGTAATCCAACCGCATCAAATGACTGGTGATCAGTTCCGCCTGTATTGGATATGGTTACCGTTTTTGCTCCCATATCATTAAAGGGCACAAACCACTGAGTGAATATATCCTTCACTTTTTCATTGCCCTGCAGATAGATACCTCTGACCTTACCTGTACCGTTATCAATATTGAAGTAAGCGGAAAGTTTGCTGTGTTCAGGTTTTAATTCCATGGTTGCCGGATCAGCAAAATGATTTTTTACATAGCCCCTTGATCCCAGCAATCCCTGCTCCTCACCTGTCCATAATGCGATACGGATGGTGCGGCGTGGTTTTATACCCAGGGAAGTAAATATGCGCATCACTTCCATCATTACTGAACAACCTGCGGCGTTATCAGTGGCGCCCATGGCAGATTGCCAGCTATCCAGGTGTCCGCCCAGCATTACAATTTCATCTTTCAAAACAGGATCAGTACCTGGGATTTCTGCTACTACATTATATCCTTTGGTATCCTTTGTTTGAAAAGCCGTGTTGACATCTATATCCATTGTTACAGGATAATTTGCATCAGTGAGCCTGCACATGGTCAAATAATCTTCCATCGAGATCATCACATCACAGAAATTTTCCGGGGAAGTAGCAGTATAAGCACCACCACCTTGTACGAATAGCGTTCCATCATGGCCACGCGGGCTATAGCTTAGCATTGCTGCTGCGCCTTCCTTTTCAGCAAACTGTTTTACACGTTCAGCAGAAAGAACTGGTGCAATATTAAGGGAACCACCACCCGCTCCTCTTCTACCACCGCCAGCGGGACCACCAGCTGGTGGAGGTGTGCGATCTGCCATTTTTTGCAATTCATCATCCGTATATCTCGTTGCATCAGCCGCAAAGGTTTGACGCAAAGTATCGGCACGGTAGATCAGGACTACATTTCCTTTTAATTTTCCTTTGTAAGCATCCAGTTCCACTGAATCCTTTGCCTTCACAAGAATAACTTTTGCTTTTTTGAGGCCATTGGTACCCTTCGTCCATGTTTTAGGAAAAGCAATCAAAGGCTTATAATATGGTGCGGTCATTGCCAGGTAACATTTCTTCAATTCCCAGCCTTTACCAAATTCACCCCAGGGTTCAAGGGCAGCATTGACCAATCCCCATTTTGTCATTTCATCTTTTGCCCAATTGGATGCCTTCATTAAACCGGGAGAAGCGCTCAATCTTGGGCCATTGACATCAGTAAGATGAAAAGCAATGTCCATTACTTTGGAATTGACAGTTCCTTCCTGCCTGATCTTTTTGATCATGTCAAGGTCCAGTTTTTCCTGTGCAGATGTGTAGAGTGCAATGGCAAGCAACAGAAGTAGAGCAGAAAATTTTCGCATGCGGTGTTTTTTAGAATGAGCAAGGAAGTTACGGAAGGAAATTCAATAAAAAAGAGGCAGAATGATACACGGTTATTGAAAAACAGTTCAGCATTCAGGGAACTCCCGAATGAAAAATAATCAAATAATAAAAGATGTCTTAAACTGCGTCAGGGCTGGCCGGCTTTGCCACTGGTATCAACCGCCATAAAATTGATCGTGTCTTTCGGTCCACCACATTCCACCATGCTGTTTTTGTAGGTAGGATGTTTGAGGCCGAGGTATGGATTGCGCACCGCATCCGTTTTACTTAACCAGTTGCCAGGGTGGTCCTCTCCAAATGCCATTGGGCATTCCTGCCAGTATAATTTATTCCGGTCATATTTAACCACGATAAGGATCAGGCGAAGATTCTCTGAGAGAGCATTGAACGCAACCCGCTTGTTATCGATAGATGGATCACTGGCAATGGTTGCAGTAGCTGATTTTGCATTGGTCATTGGGTCAATGATAGATTCATAAATACCGGTGGTATCCACTTTCAATTCATCAATAGGAAGTTTTTCCAGTTCAGCCTTTAATTCACCGGCTTCTTTATTGATGACCAGGGTATCCCAGTTAACAAATCCCTCAGACATGGCATAATAATCATCCAGCAGGGTTTGAATGGATTGATTGAACGCTTCACTGTGCTTGCTGACCGCAAGAGGCACTGGCTCGGGGCCCTTTGGACGCCTTTTGCCACCACGGAAATAAACAAAATATATAATGCCGATGAATGCGAGTATTAAAATGCCAAGAATTGCCAGGATCCGTTTCATCAATAAAATTTGGTGCAAATGTAAATCAGGGAATTGGAAATTCTGGAAGATGAAAACTTAGAATTTCCAATTCCCTCAATATCTTTTACTTAAGGGATTTTGAAATTCGGGTTAAGGAAAACTTGGAATTTCAAAACCCCTTTATCTCTTTAGATTAATTCTCAACAATCCCGGTGGTGCAAGAACAATCCAGATGCGCTTAACTCAGTGATTTAGATTAAATTTGCGCCCTATGTTAGCAGGATTACAGGACGTGACATTTGAATTTGGTGCCCGGGCAATAGTAGAAGACACTACCTGGCATATTCAGCCGGGCGAACGCATCGGCCTGATCGGTTATAACGGTACAGGGAAATCTACCCTGCTTAAGCTACTGGTGGGCGAATACCTGCCTTCCGCAGGTACGGTTGAAAGGAGTCGTAGCACCACTATTGGATATCTACACCAGGATCTGTTAAGCTTTGATACCAGTGAGTCAATTCTCCAGGTTGCCATGGGAGCCTTTGAAAGAGTCTTAAAGCTGGAAAAGGAAATTGATGAGCTGGGCAAGGAACTGGAGAGAACTGGTGATGAAAAAACGCTTCATGAGTACAGCGACAAACTTCATGAACTAGAAACTCTCGGTGGGTACAATATTCATCACCGGACAGAAGAAGTATTACAGGGATTGGGATTTCCGAATGCTGATCTTCAAAGACCTTATAAGGAATTTAGTGGAGGATGGCGCATGCGTGTTTTGCTGGCAAAAATGATCCTTGCACAGCCGGATCTGCTCTTACTGGATGAGCCTACAAACCACCTTGACCTTCCTTCTATTGAATGGCTGGAAAAATACCTCCTGCATTACCAGGGTTCTGTTGTTATTGTGAGCCACGATAAGTATTTCCTGAACCGAATGGTGACCAAGATCGTTGAGCTCTACCAACAAAAATTGCATATCTACAATGGCAATTTTGATTTTTACGAACGGGAAAAAGCTATCAGGCTTGACCTTCAGCAAAAAGCGTATGATAACCAGCAGGACTATATCCGTCAGCAGGAACGATTTGTAGAACGCTTTAAAGCCAAGGCCAGTAAAGCAGCGCAGGCCCAGAGTATTCAAAAAAGGCTTGATAAGCTGGAACGAATTGAAGAAGCTTCCCTGGAACGACCCAATATCCGGATCAATTTCAGAGTAGATAAGGAACCAGGCAGAATAATTACGGAATTAAAGCATATCTCGAAGTCTTTTGGTAAAACCGAGATCGTAAAGAATGCTTCTGCTGAAATTGACAGAAGAGACAAGATCGCTTTGATTGGTGCAAATGGAAAAGGGAAATCAACGCTGTTGCGCATTATTGCAGGTGTTGAAACCTTCAATGGCGAAAGGAAATGGGGTCACAACGTTGAGGAGAGCTTCTATGCACAGCACCAGCTTGAAGCGCTCAATGTCAATAATACCATCCTGGATGAGATGAAAGAATGCGGAAGCCAGATGACTGAACTGGAACTCCGGGGCTTATTGGGATGTTTTCTTTTCAGTGGTGATGATGCCGATAAGAAGATCAAAATATTGAGTGGAGGTGAAAAAGCAAGAGTTGCACTGGCAAAGACCATTGTAAGCAAGGCTAATTTCCTGATGCTGGATGAGCCTACCAACCACCTGGACATGCACAGTTGTGATCTTTTAATTGATGCGTTGAATAAATATGAAGGCACTATCATACTTGTGAGCCACGATCGTTACTTTATTTCCAGGACGGCCAATAAGATCTGGGAGATCGTTGACCATGAAATAAAGGAATTCAAAGGCGGGTATGAAGAATGGGTTGCCTGGAAGGAAAGAATGGAAAAGGCAAAGAATGAGAAGAAGACTGCAGCTCAGGCACAACCTGCAGTAGCGCTAGTTGCAGAACCAAAGCAGGCTACCAAACCAGTCAATAATAAACCTCAGCCCTCAGCTCCGATAAACAAAGAAGCTAAAAAGGAATTACAAAAATGGCAACGGGAATTCCAGCAACTGGAAGAGCAGATAGCTAAACTCAATGCCCGAAAGAATGAACTGGAAGCTTCGCTGTCTAATCCCAACACTTACTCAGACAAAAACAAATTCCTGGAAACAGAAAATGCCTACAAAAAAGCACAGGATGAATTAAAGCAATTGAATTCCCGTTATGAAATTGTGTTTGAAAAAATAATGACGTTGGAGTCTAAGAATTGATTTGATCCTTCCATGCGGAATTATTAATTCCCGCTAATTTTTTAAAGTTACCTGTACGGCCGACCTTATTCTTTCTTCGTACCTTTTCAGAGCAAATTCCCCTCACATGAAACCGAAACTGTTACTACTTGCGGTGCTGGCATTTATTACAGCATTGCTGGCCTTTCGTTTTAAGGAAAGGATTAACAATAAAAAAACACTTCCACAAGCGCGGGCAATTTTCAGCAAGCCAATTATCCGCTGTACTCCAGACTGGGAATCTTTGAAAGAATGGCTGGAAGAAAACGATATCCCTCCTATTCCCGGTGCAGGTTCCTGGCAATGGAAAATATCTACAACAAATGATAGTGCCCAGTTCTATTTCAACCAGGGCATTAATATGTATTACAGCTTTCACATCATTGAATCAATGGCATCCTTTAAGAAGGCTGCTAAGTTTGATCCTGCTTCAGCCATGCTGCAATGGGCGCAGGCGCTGGCTTATGGTCCCAATATTAATGATCTTGGTTATGCCGCTTCACCAGATGCTTTGGCAGCTACCAACAAAGCGATTGAGTTATCCGGCAATTGCTCTGATAAAGAAAAAATGCTCATCGCGGCAATGCAAGTCCGGTATTCAGCAGATTCTACACAGGCAAGAGAAAAATTAAACCAGTTGTATGTAGACAAACTGAAAGAAGCGTATTCAAAATACCCGGATGATGCCGATGTAGCAGCTTTATATGCAGATGCCTTAATGCTTCAGCATCCCTGGGATCTCTGGAAAGTGGATGGTACTCCCAAACCCTGGACTCCGCCAATCCGCGAGGTACTGGAGAAATTATTAGCTAAAACCCCAAATCACCCGGGTGCCAACCATTACTATATTCATGTGATGGAGCCCTCTCCTTTTGCCTATTATGCTACTGCTGCCGCAGATCGTTTGGGAAAATTAACACCGGGTTTATCTCATACTGTGCATATGCCTTCACATATCTATTTGCGTACAGGTGAATTTGAAAAAGGTATAACAGTGAACGAAGAAGCTATTTCAAGTTATAAGAAAACAATACCTCTATACAGTGCGGTAACAGGAGCAGATTTCCTGTACATTATTCATAATGCACATATGCAAACCATCCAATCGATGATGGCGGGCAGAAAAGCTTATTCAGTGCAATCAGGTATTGAAACAGTGAATAGTATTCCTAAAGATTATCTCGGCATTCCTGGAGCCCTTGGGAATTATGTCCAGTATATCTATATGACCCCAGTGATGGTTGATATTCGTTTTGGGCGCTGGAAAGAATTGCTGGAACGTGCTCAGCCCGAAAGCTTCCAGGTCTATGGAAATGTATTGTATCGTTTTGGAAGAGGAATGGCGCAGGCAGGACTTGGCAATTTTCCCGAGGCAAAAAGGGAACTGGGACAGCTTAAGCAATTAATGAAGGATAGTGGTTTGCTTATTCCTTTGAGTCCTTTTTCTGCCGCTATTGAAGGTGCTACTGTTGCTGAGAATTTATTAGCTGGCACCATTGCCCTTAAACAAAAGAATAACCCTGCTGCCATTCAATTCTTTCAAAAAGCAGTTACTACAGAAGAGAATATGGTTTATAATGAACCGCGCGACTGGTTATTGAATCCACGCCAATACCTGGGCAATGCATTATTGAAAGCCGGGAAATTTGCACAGGCAGAAAAAGTATTTGTAGATGACCTTCACACCAATCAATATAATGGCTGGGGACTATATGGTTTGCAATTGGCACAGTCAGCCCAGAAAAAATCAGAAGAATCAAGAAAAACGGCTGCAGGCTTCAGAATGGCATTTGCAAAAGCTGATATTAAAATAACAGCACCGGTATTCTAGCAGGATTGAAAGGAACAGCTTATTTATTTTTGATCTTTTCACGGATTGATTCTATCCCTTTTATGAAATCAGTTACCAGGTAACTGATCAACTTACCAGTTGCGCCATCTGTTTTACCATCTGTTAAGCGGCAGGCTCCTTCACAAATATGCAAATAAGCAGGCCTTGTATCAATTGCGGCAAACGAAACATACTGGCGTGCATGAAGAGCAGTTATTCCACTTGGAGTGGATGCGCTGCTTAATACAGATTCTATTACATCCAGGTCAAGTTCTATACCTGTTAGCGTATCTTCTGTAAAATCAGTTGCATGGGCAATGGCCTGCAGGAAACTTCTTTTTTCGTGAACGAAAATATCTTCAAATGTAATGCAGTCGATAAACGGATTATTGACCATATCCACCCACACATTCTGGGGGAGATAATTTTCCTGCACACCTATTACGCAATACTTCTGCAAATAACCGTCTTCCTCCGCATAGCGGAATGCATTGCCACTATGTCTTCCTTCTATCGGCCTGTAATCAGCGTGAGCATCCAGGTTAATACAGTTGATCTGGGCCAGTTGAATTACATCAGCTTTATGCCAACCCTTGGCAGCACCCTTTAGTAAGGGATAGGCGTTGTTATGACCCCCTCCTATTACAATCGGGATCTTCTTATTTTCGGTAATGAATTTAATGATTTGCTCTACCTCTTCGTCTATTGTATTTACCGCATGACGATAGGCTTCAATTTTCTCTTCTTCCCCTTTTGCCGTGGTATCGATGAGGTATTGAATATCGCCAAAATCAAAATGGCCTAATAAAAGAATATCACCACCATCCAGGAAATCATTGCTCTGAATATTCAGCAAAGACTGAAGAAAAGATAACCAGGCAGTATCTGCACCACCAATACCCTGATTGGCCTTTATCCCAATATCCTCAGGTATGCCCAGCAATACGTATTTAGCGGTTGTCTGATGAATGGACTCAGCAATGGATGACCCCGTTGCTATATGGATCCGCTCTCCCAGTTTGGTTTCGAATTTTCGTAACCGCGTAAGGGAAAGTATGTCTTGTTTGTTGTAAACCTTGAAGTGTTGCAGGCCTACCTTTTTCTGTTCAATTGTCATCATACAGACAAGTTAAAGAAAAAAATGGAACCACTATTCCCGGGCACCGCCCTTGAATATTTTTTTAACAGCTTTCCCGATCTTATTAAGGTTATCGATCTGCTCCTGTATAGGTGCAAGGGCAAGGTCCTGAGACTGCATTCCACTTTCCGTATCAGATTGTTTTTGCTCGGGGTAAACGACCAGGAAACTATTGAATTCAAAATGCCTGATGAGTTTGGCCGGAATACTGTCCATATAGGAATGGTAGGAAATTGTGCCTTTCCGGGCATTTACCATAATAATCAGATCATCCTTCTTTATCTCACGTGATAGAACCAGGAAATCCTCCACTTCTTCAAACGGCCGGAAACTGGTATCTACAAAGTTGCGGGTATTTTTGATCTCCTGCTGAAAACTGGTATATGTTTCAGGGGTACTACATACCAGGATCTTTGAATTTACCTGTCTGGCCAGGCGGGACAGTTTTTTCACCCAATGACCAAACCCTATCTCATATTCTGCATTCCTGGTAAGCACCAAAACTATCTTCTGTGTGGTGTTCAATGGCTGTTGTAATTTGCAGATATACACTGTTTCCCAAATGCTATCTAAAATATTGTTTGTGGCAGTTCCAAATAGCCGGTTAAAGATGAAATCTGTGGTGCTCCCGCTTCGATCATCCCACTCAATAACCAGATCCGAGATAGCCAGTTCCTTAATAGCGCGGGACAGACCATTCACCATATTGAGATCAATCCGGTTTACAAGCTGAACCCTGGTTTCGGTGATAGAAGCATGTTTAATGGCCAGCTCCATATTCTTCTGAGTTAGCTCCAGCTTTTCTTTCAGATCTTCTTCATCCTGGGCAACGTGAAGGAGATACACCGGGTTATGCTCCCGCTCATCATGGATCATTACAGAGAGGTCAATCAGAGCCTCCGTATGCTGAAGATTGTTTACCGGGATCAGGAATCGTTCATGCAAATTAACTACCTCGGTTTCCTTATGAGTTTCGTGCATTGCGATACGGCGACCGGCATTCGCGGTTACAAATGAACCAACCAGACAGGTGACAAGGATCAGCACGATAGTTCCGTTCAATACATTTTCATCAATAATATGCGCGTTGTAACCAATCAAAATCACAGCAATGGTTGCTGCAGCATGAGAAGTGCTAAGCCCGAATATCAATTGACGTTGATCTGCGGAATACCGGAATATTTTTTGGGTAAAAAACGCTGCCAGCCATTTAGTTATTAATGCCATGATAGTAAGAGCTGCCGCAATGTATAAAGCATCGGGGCCTTTCAGCAATACCCGGAGATCAACGATCATTCCCACACTGATCAAAAAGAAAGGAATAAAAATGGCATTGCCTACGAATTCTACCCGGTTCATTAGCGGGGAAGTATGTGGAATAAGCTGGTTCAATGCAAGACCTGCCAAAAACGCTCCTATGATTCCCTCCACTCCTGCCAGTTGAGCCAGGTAAGCTGCAAGGAATACTAAAGCGAGTACAAAAATGAAGTGGGTAGTTTTATCATCCTTGATCTTTTTAAAGAACCATCTTCCAATAAATGGATACCCGAATAGTATAAAAAAAGCAAAAGCCAGGAAGGAAAGCGAAAGCCGAACCCAAAATTCCTGGTTCAACGTACCCTGTGATGCACCCGCAATTACAGCAAGTATGAGAAGTACTGCCGTATCTGTAATGATAGTACCACCAACTGTTATAGTAACAGCTTCATTCCGGGTAATTCCCATACGGCTTGCCAACGGGTAGGCAACAAGTGTATGGGTAGCGAACATGGAAGATACCAGTAAAGAAGCGAGAGGATCAAATTTCAATATATAGTAGCAAAGAGCAAATCCCAAAGAAAGTGGTATGGCAAAAGTGAAAAATCCGAAAACCAGGCTTTTATAGGTATTCTTTTTAAACTCTGCCATATCCAACTCAAGCCCGGCAAGGAACATGATATATAATAATCCCGCCTTTCCAAAAAGATCAATGCTGCCCCTGGCAACCAGGTTGAATCCATGATCTCCAATAGCCATACCGGCAATGATCAACCCGATGATGCTTGGTATCCTCAGTTTGCGCAGCAGGATTGGCGCCAGGAGTATGATAAATAATACGATCGTGAAAATCGGTATCGGATCCTGTAAGGGAAATATGATCTTTAATAGGAACATTCATTTCAATTTAAGGAAAATCAACTGGAATCCGAAGTTAGAATCAAATTAGAGATTACTGTTCTTACATTTCCCGCAAATCACGGAATTAATATAAATATTATGCCATTTTTCCATTGATCATCACCTTGTCGATGAGATCAGTGCCAAATGCGTAGGGAAGATACGCGAGTGAAGGGATCGTTTTCGTAAAAATAATATTAGCCTTTTTACCAATTGTGATACTTCCTAATTTATCCTGGAACTCCATGGCGAATGCTCCATTGATAGTAGCAGCATTAATAGCTTCCTCCGGCAGCATGCGCATCTGAATACAACTCATGGCAACTACAAGGTTCATATTTCCTGAGGGGGATGATCCCGGGTTAAAATCACTGGCCAGCGCTACCGCGCAGCCGGCATCAATCAGTTTCCTGGCCGGCTGAAATGGCATTCGTAAAAAGAAGGCAGCGGTTGGAAGTAAGGTGGCAACGGTATCACCATCCATAGCCAGTAGCTGGATATCCTTTTCAGTCATTGTTTCCAGGTGATCCAACGAAAGGGCATTTAATTTGAGTCCTGCTTCTATTCCTCCAATACTGTTTAGCTGATTTACATGCAGCTTTGGTTTCAGCCCATAACGCATCCCTGCCCTCACAATCGTTTCTGTTTCTTCCGGAGAAAAGAATCCTGTTTCACAAAACACATCGATATAATCAGCCAGTTTCTCTTTAGCGATCACCGGCAGCATTTCATTTATAATAAGATCAATATACCCCTGGTGGTTGTCGCGGTAGGCAACCGGATATGTATGTGCACCTAAAAACGTAGCCCTGATAGAAAGGTCTGATTTCTCTTTTAATTTCTTGATAACACGCAGCATCTTTAGTTCCCCTTCCACTGTGAGGCCATAACCGCTTTTTATTTCAATTGCGCCAGTACCCATCTTTGTGATCTCTTTCAGTCTTTTCCAGGCTGAATTGAACAATTCTCCTTCTGAAGATTGAGCCAGTTTATTAGAGGAATTGAGTATTCCACCGCCTTTTGCTGCAATTTCTGCATAGCTGAGACCATTGATCTTATCAATGAATTCAGCTTCCCTGCTCGCCGGAAACACCAGGTGGGTGTGACTGTCGCACCAGGCTGGCAATATGAATTGGCCCGTAGCATCAATATTAATACGGGGTTTTAATTTGGCGGTTTGTAATTCAGTCATCGGGCCATAGTCAGCGATAAGGCCCTCTTCAATCAACAGGTAGGCATTTTCGATAACAGGTAATTGGGCAAGGTCTTTTCCGTGTAACAACCGGGAATCATTCCTTACTCCAACCAGTTGTTTGATGTTAGTGATTAAGGTAACAGCCATGACGCTGCTAAATTATAGGATATAAATTACAGGAATAAAAATTATAGCAAAAAGAAAACCGTTCGCCTGGGCGGACGGTTTTACTGGACTCATTTATAAACCACATCGAATTCTTAATCTAATAAGGGAAAAGGGCTGTATGCGGGATGCCGGCTAAACCGGTCCACGTGATCTTAACGTAATAATGACCGTTTGCTCCGGGACATGTACCGGGATTACCCTGATCATTCAATCCAAAAGTTGCTGTAGCTGTGAACAGTGGAACTGAATGTTTAACCTGTCCACTTACGAGGCGGAAATTACAATCCTGACGTACTACCAATGGCGCTGTAATGGAAGAAGTAAAGGTATTGCCGAAGCGATTAGTTCCCCATTCAGCAATATTGTTGTTTGAGCCATCAGAATGTGTTCCGGTAGTAGTGATCACTAAGCCATTATTATAGGTAAATACGCGCTGCCTGCTAACCTGCCAGGTGCGTGTTGTATTGTCGGCGAATTTAATTGTCATTCCTGAGCTGGTAATGGAATGCGTAATGCTGCTAAGGCTGGCCAGGTTCATCAACAAGCCACCGCTTACGTTAGTAATAACGTGAGAGCCATTGATGGTAATGCTTTTGTTATCTACAACCCTGGTAACTACCAGGTTTGTATAATTTACAGTAATGGCAGCACCGGCATTTTTCCAATGCACGCCTGCAGGAATAGTGACAGTTACAGTACCTGTACGGTTGAAGTAACCCATACAATCTGCCCCATTATAGTTGATGGTTATTGTTCTGGTTCCACCCGATGAATCAGCTGTTGCAGTAGCGTTACAAACCAGGTCCTGCATGTCCTGTCCGCGATATGCAAGTGTTCCTGTTGTTTCCAGGAATACGTTAGTTTCATTGGCAACCGCATCAAGTTGATTGGAGAACTGGTTTTGGTCATCCGACTGAATAGAAGCTTCTGTATTAAAATCTTTTTCTTTTGTATCAGCCTTTTTACAGGAAACAACGATCAATGATAAAAGGAGTAAAAGGAGTGATAGACCAGCAAGTTGTTTTTTCATAAAATATTGTTTGTTATGACAGCCATAGACCGGGCCTCATACAGAAAGTTTAATGCAGGGTCTGATAGCACTGATGGTATTCTATTTATCAAAATACCTAACGGCAATATGATCAATCTATTGCCACTATGAAAGCGGGATTCTACTGAGTAAATTTCCGATGCGGAATTTTTAAAGCGGGCT
>Ga0207648_10001764_pt1 | contig 23690 bp, 20 predicted proteins | sample KBSMisM32_FD_184310 | JGI IMG/M metagenome (GOLD analysis project Ga0207648, IMG submission 184310) | Miscanthus rhizosphere microbial communities from Kellogg Biological Station, Michigan, USA - KBS Miscanthus M3-2 (SPAdes) (version 2) | ecosystem: Host-associated > Plants > Roots >...
CTTCGACACCGCTCGCGCCGCCGGTCGCGAGATGCCGCTTCCGGAGGCGATTGCACGCGCGCGAACCGAAGCCGGGGCTCTCCGCCGCTAGAATAGAAAGGTTGTTCCGGCGACGCCGGACCCGCGAACGAGGACGGACATGAAGATTTGCGTAGCTGGGCAAGGCGCGTTCGGCATCAAGCACATCGAAGCGGTCAAGAACATCCCGGGCATCGAGGTCGCAACGCTCGCGGGCGGCAGCCCCGATTCAACCAAGGAAGTCGCCGAGAAGTACGGCATTCCGCACTGGTCCACCGACCTCGCGCAATGCCTGGCGCAACCCGGCGTCGAGGCGGCCATCCTGGCGACGCCGACGCAGATGCACGCCAAGCAGGCGGTGCAGTGCATGCGCGCGGGCAAGCACGTCCAGGTGGAGATCCCGATGGCCGACTCGGTGGCCGACGCCGAGATGATCGTGAAGGTCCAGAAGGAAACCGGCCTCGTGGCGATGGCGGGCCACACCCGCCGCTTCAACCCGAGCCACCAGTGGGTGCACAAACGCATCAAGGCCGGCGAGCTGAAGCTGCTGCAGATGGACGTGCAGACCTACTTCTTCCGCCGCACCAACATGAACGCGCTCGGGAAGCCGCGCAGCTGGACCGACCACCTGCTGTGGCATCACGCCTGCCACACGGTGGACCTCTTCGCCTATCAGGCCGGGCAGCACGTCTCGAAGTGCTACGCGCTGCAGGGCCCGTCTCACCCCGACCTCAAGATCGCGATGGACATGAGCATCGGCATGCAGGTGCCGTCGGGCGCCATCTGCACGCTGTCGCTGTCGTTCAACAACGACGGCCCGATCGGCACCTTCTTCCGTTACATCTGCGACAACGGCACCTACATCGCGCGTTACGACGAGCTCGTGGACGGCAAGAACAACCCGATCGACGTGTCGAAGGTGGACGTGTCGATGAACGGCATCGAGCTGCAGGACCGCGAGTTCTTCGCGGCGATCAAGGAACGGCGCGAACCGAACGCCAGCGCGAGTCAGGTGCTGCCGGCCATGCAGACGCTCGGAAAACTGGAGGCGATGCTGCTGTCCTGAATTCGGTTACACTGCCCCGCCTTGCGTTCTTACTCGCTTCTCGTGGCCGCGGTCGCGATGGTATTCGCCAACGCCGGTGGACGAGCGGACGTGACGGCGGCAACCGGAACTCTGAACGTCGCGGCCGCGGCCAACGGCGGCGTGGCAACCGCCTCCTCGTCGTGGGGCGGCTATCCGCCGAGCGCGGTCAACAACGGCGACCGGCGCGGCACGCCGTACGGCGGCGGCGGCACGTGGAGCGACGGCACCGGCAACGTCTTTCCCGACTGGGTGCAGGTGGATTTCGCCGGCGCGAAGACGATCCAAGAGATCGACGTCATCGCGGCGCAGGACAACAAATCCGCGCCGGTGGAACCGACGCCCACGTTGACCTGCACGGGCTGCCCGTTGGACTTCACGGTGCAGTACTGGACGGGGGTGTCGTGGCAGGCCGTGCCGAACGGCGTCGTGCAAAACAACACGCTGGTGTGGCGGGTGTTCACCTTCACGCCGCTGACGACCTCGAAAATCCGGGTCCTGGTCCAGCGCTCGGCGACGGGCTGGTCCGAGCTCGCTGAAGTCGAGGCGTACACAGCTGTGAACGTCCCGCCCGCTGTGTCGCTGACCACACCCGTCGAAGGGGCCACCAGCGTCGCCCCCGCCACGTTCACGCTGACGGCTCAGGCCACAGACGCCGAGGGGCCGGTCACCAAAGTGCAGTTCCTGGCCAACGGCGCGCTGCTGTTCGAGGACGCCGCCAGCCCATTCACCTTCGACTGGACCAACATCCCGGCAGGGACGTACACCGTGACGGCGGTCGCCTTCGACAGTGGCGGGCTATCGACCACCTCGGTGCCGGTGCATGTGACGGTGACCGCGCCGGTGGCGCGCGTCAACGTGGCGGCCGCGGCCAATGGTGGTGCAGCAACCGCCTCCTCGTCGTGGGCCGGCTATCCGCCGGGCGCGGTCAACAACGGCGACCGGCGCGGCACCCCGTACGGCGGCGGCGGGACGTGGAGCGACGGCAGCGGCAGCGTCTTTCCCGACTGGGTGCAGGTGGATTTCGCCGGCGCGAAGACGATCGGGGAGATCGACGTCTTCGGCCTGCAGGACAACCGGTCCGCGCCGGCGGAGCCAACGCCGGCGTTCACGTGTGGCGGCTGCCCGTTGGACTTCACCGTGCAGTACTGGACGGGCGTGGCATGGCAGGCCGTGCCGAACGGCGTGGTGCGCAACAACACGCTGGTGTGGCGGGCGTTCACCTTCACGCCGCTGACGACCTCGAGAATCCGTGTGCTGGTCGAGCGCTCCGCGACGGGCTGGGCCGAGCTCGCCGAAATCGAAGCCTACACAGGTGCCGGGGGCACCACGAACACGGCGCCATTCGTGTCGTTGGTCTCGCCCGCCAACAACGCGAGCTTCGTGGCGCCAGCGTCCATCGTGCTCAGCGCCACGGCGAGCGATGCGGACGGCACCGTACAGAAGGTCGAGTTCTACTCGGGCACAACGCTTCTCGCGACCATCTCGAGCCCCCCCTACACCTACACGTGGGCAGGTGTCGCAGCCGGCAGCTACAGCCTCGCCGCCATGGCGTACGACAACGCCGGGGCGAAGACGGTCTCCGCGTGGCGCGACGTCACGGTCACGACTCCGGTGGTGCTCTCGAAAGCCGTGTTCGTGCCCGCGATCGTGCCGGACGTCGTCCTGAACTATCTCCTGGAGATTTTCGCCGCCGGCACGGATCCTGCCGTGTCGACTCCGGTCGCCACGCAGAATGTGGGCCTGCCGGCGACGGTCAACGGCGAGTGCACGGCCGATGTCAGGAACACGATCCTCGGGCTGGCGCCGGGGAACTATGTGGCGACCGTGTCCGCGTTCACGAGCGAGGGAAGCAGGCTTCGCAGCAACGCGTTCGCCTTCACGCGTTGAGCGGATGATCTCGATCGTCGTACCCGCCTTCAACGAAGCCCGTGGCCTGCCGGCCACCCTCGCCAGCATCCGCCGCGCCACCGCGGCGCTCGACGCGCGCGGATGGCGCCACGAGCTGATCGTCTGCGACAACAACTCCACCGACGGCACCGGCGCCGTCGCGCGAGCCGCCGGCGCCACAGTCGTCTTCGAGCCGGTCAACCAGATCTCGCGCGCGCGGAACACGGGCGCGGCGCACGCCACCGGCGACTGGCTGCTGTTCGTGGACGCCGACTCGCATCCGCCGCCCGAGCTGTTTGCCGACGTCGCCGAAACGATCGCGAAGGGGCGCTGCCTGGCCGGCGGCGCCACGGTGGCCGTCGACTCGACGGATCGACTGGCCCGCGCCACCGTGGCCGTGTGGAACGCGATCAGCCGGAGCACCCGGCTCGCCGCGGGGTCGTTCATCTTCTGCGACGCGCACGCCTTTCGCGAGGTGGGCGGTTTCAGCCTCGAGCTCTATGCCACCGAGGAGCTGGAGCTGTTCAAGCGTCTCAAGCGTCTGGCACGGCGGACGGGGCGCACGATCGTCATCCTCCACGACCATCCGCTGGTGACGAGCGATCGCAAGGCCCGTCTGTATACCAAGGGCGAGATGACCATCGGACTTCTCAAGAGCGCATTGACGCTGGGGCGGGCGATGCGAAACCGCGACGATTGCTACATGTGGTACGACGGGCGCCGCGAATAGGACGGACCGGGAACCAAGAACCAAGGACGCGGATGAGCCGTAAGGCTCATCCGCCTATTGGCTGCCGTCTTGCTCATCGAGGGGCTTCAGAGGAGCCTGCTCATGCCCGATGAGATTCCCGTGCCGCCGCCCGCCGATCAGATCCCGAAGCACCATCCGCCGTTTCCGCCGCCGGTCGTGCCGCCCGACGATCCGAACCGGACCCGCGCCCGCCGCCGCCCGGACATCGATCCGCCGCCGGTCAAGCCGCCGGTCGACGACCCCGGCGTGCCCGACGGTGAGAAGCGGCTGATGTGGATCGTGTAGACCCTTTCTTCGCCGCTGCAAGGCTCTCCTTGAGCCGGGCCATCAGATCGACCACTTTCGTCGGCGGCGTCGGCTTTCCCGACACCGCCGGCATCTTCTTGCCCGCGGCCTTCGCCTTGATGACCTTCATCAGCGCCGGCACGTAATCGTCGTGGTAGGCATGGGGTGACCACTCGCCCGCCAGCGTGGAGATGAGCTGGTCGGCCAGCTTCAGCTCCTGCGCGCTCACCTTGGCACGCGTGGTGTGCGGCACTTCCACCAGATCCTCCTCGAAGCGCATCGTCGACACGACCAGACACCCGTTCACCGGCAGCAGCGCCGCGAGATGCTCGCGCTGGCGCATCACGTACTTCGCAATGCCGGCGCGGCCGCTCTTGTCGAGCGCCTGCGCGAAGAGGTTGTAGGCGTGCTCGGCGCCCTTGCCAGGCAGCGCGTAGTACGGCGTGTCCCAGTAGCGCACGTCGATGTCGTGAAGCGGCACGAATGCCTGGATGTCGATGCTGCGGCTGCGCTCGATCGCCGCCGTCTTGAAATCGTCCTCGGTGAGCGCAACGAAGCGCCCCTTCTCCACCTCGTAGCCCTTCACCAGATCGTCCCAGGCCACGGCCTTGCCGTCGGTCTGGCAGACGCGCTCGAGGCTGATCGGCGAGAGGTCGGTGCGGTGCAGCAGGCGGAAGCGCGGGGTGTGATCGCGTGCGCCGACAAACAGCTCGACGGGGATATTGACCAGGCCGAAGCTGATCGACCCTTTCCAGAGCGGACGTGCCATGTTTTCAACGCTCCTCTGAAGGATTTGGAAGGAGCAAGAACGATTCCGCGCAAACCTGGGCGCTGGCACAGGGCACACGCTTTGCTGGATCAGCCAGCGCGGCTCGTGTGCCGCAGGGAGGCACCCATGAGCGCACCACGACAGCCGAGCCGGCGCGAGAACGAACCGGTCGAAGGCGGCGCGCCGCAGCACCAGCTCGATCCCGTCAGCGGGCCTGACGGCGACTCGAGCGATCAGGACATCGATACCGCGGGCACGGAGGCCGACGACACCGCCCCGAAGGCGAGCGGCCGCAATGCGCCGGCCGACGGCCGGCCCACGATCGACCGCCACCGATAGGAGGGGTCTGATGGCGCGCTGCGACACCTGCGGAAACGACTACGACAAGCCGTTCGTCGTCACGAGCGGCACCGCGAGCTATACGTTCGACAGCTTCGAATGCGCCATCCAGAAGCTTGCGCCGACGTGTTCCCACTGCAAGTGCCGCATCATCGGGCACGGCGTGGAGGACGACGGCACCTGGTACTGCTGCGCCAACTGCGCGCGGAAATCCGGCGCGCGAGACCTGGTCGATCGGTCGTGATGCTTGTCGGCTCTTGGCTCTGGGCTTTGGGCTCTAGCCGGCTCTAGGCCGGAGCCTTTAGCCGACAAAAGCCGAAAGCCCAAAGTCCAAAGCCTTCGTGTTGTAGTCTTCTCCGCATGAGAGGACTGCTCACGGCGCTCTTCCTGACGGCGACGCTCTGCGCTCAGACGCCGGCTCCGGACGCAACCTTTTACGCCGTCTCCTACGTGGAGACCGCGGGATCCGCGGCCAAGGATGCCACGGCCGCGCTCCGCTCGTTTCACGACGCGACGGTGAAGCAGGACGGCTGCGCCAGCGTCGAGGCGTTCGAACAGGCCGGCCGCCCCGGGCACTGGGTGATTGTCGAGACCTGGCGCGATCAGAAGGCGTTCGACGCGCGCGACGCCTCGGTGCAGCAGCGCCTGATCGACTCCACCAAGGCGATTCGTGTGAGCGGATTCGACCAGCGCCCGTACAAGACCATCGCGGTCGCACCGGCGCGCGCTGGCAACGGCAACGCGGTCTCGGTGATCTCGCACGTGGACGTGGCGCCCAACCCAGCGGTGGCGCCGATGCTGGCGAAGCTGGCGCAGGCGAGCCGTCAGGAACCGGGCAACCTGCGGTTCGACGTGCTGCAGCACACGATGCGCGCCAACCACTTCACCGTGATCGAAACCTGGCGCGACCAGGCGGCGCTCGACGCGCACGTCACGGCGGCTCACACGAAGCAGTATCGCGACGAGGTGCTGCCGCTCACCGGCAGCCCGCTTGACGAGCGCGTGTTCAAGGCCGCGCGCTAGGGCCCGGGAGTCCAACGGTGCGGCCGGGCGTACCGGCCGCGTCGAAATAGCGCACGCCGCCCACCTCCTGGTAGCGCAACACCGTCCGGACGCCGCCGGAACCCGGCTTCGATCGCAGCGTCTTCACGGTGACGCGCGACGACCGGCCGTTGACGAGCGCTTCTTCCATCACGCGCCCCTTGAGCGTGCCCTGAGGCTCCGGCGGCAGCCCGAGGATGCGGGCCATCGTGTGATGCACGTCGACGTTGCCGACCGGCATCGTATCGACGAAGCCGCGCTTGAAGCTGGGGCCGGCCGCCGCCATGAAGTTGAAGGTTTCCGCCCGGCCGAAGTCGCCGTGGTGCCCCTGCCCCTGCTGCTGGGCATTCGACAGCAACGCGCCACAGTTCGTTTCCACCGGGCATCCCAAGGAAAACGAGCGAAGGGTCACCACGATCGACGGCCGGGGCGTCGTCGCCTGCCCGACGAATCGAATCGCGCTCAGCGGCAGCGTGCCCGCCGGGGAGCCCAGCGCGTCGTCGACGAACATGCCGCTCACGTAGTCCTGCGCCATCAGCGCCGTCACCACTCGCGGCGCGAGCATCCGGGGACCGGCGCCACGCAGGTAGATCAACGCCACGCCGCCGTCGGCCGCCACGATCACCTCCGGCGCGGCCGCGTCGTGACCGATCAGACCGTTGCCGTTCGTGTGCTCGCCGGCCATGACTCGCCGGTTCTTCTGATTGGGATCCCAGAGCGGCAGCGCGAGCGCCTGCGCGAGATCGATCGCCAGGAAGCCCGGCGGCACCTGGCCGGGCACCACGTCGGCATAGCGCTGCCGGGCCGAGGGGCTGGTGCGGCTCTCACGCGACACGGTCGAGAAGCCGTGATCGGCCGCCACCATGATGTTCGTCGTCGCGGCAAGACCCAGCGCGGTAAGCGCCTCGCGCAGGCGGCGCAGGTTGTCGTCGGCGTTGCGAATGCCTGCCAGCGAGGTGGGACCACTGATCCCCGGCTGCAGCTTCTGGAAGCTGTCTCCGTGATTGTGCTGCGAGCCGTCGGGATCGCGAGACCAGTACACCAGCACGAACGGCTTTGCGCGCGCCTTGAACATCGGCAGGAGCACGCGCGTGGCGACGTCCACCACCCAGTTCTGCTGCGTCACGTTGGGCGTGGTGGTCCCGGGCGTTTCGAAGTTGCCGCCGCGCGCGTTCTCGCCGCGCGCGGGCGTGGCCGTGGGCAGGCCGGCGGCCGCAATGGCCGCCGCGACGTCTGGCGCCAGTGCCACGCCGTTGGGCGTCCCGGTCGCATCGTCGATGAGGATCGTGGTGCGCCCGTCCCGCGCCGTGTGGTCCTGCATCAGGGTCGGGCCCAGCTTGCCGATGGCCGCCGTGCTGTAGCCGGCGCGCCGCGCGCGCGCCAGGAGCGTCGTCTGCGGAACGAACGCGCCGCGCATCTGCTCGCCGATCTCGCCGAGGATCGCGTCGTTCTCGATCTGCGGGATGGGCGACCCGCCCGCGGCTTTCAGCGCAAACGGAAAGAGGAACGAGTTCCCGAACACACCGGTGTCGCCGGGATAGTGCCCCGTCGCCAGCGCGGCGGCGTTGGGCATCGTCAGCGTCGGATACACCGAGTGCGAGTTGGTGAACGTCACCCCTTCCCTGGCGAGCGACGCCAGCGCCGGCGCCGTCTCCATCGACACCATGCCGGAGCGCAGGCCGTCCGGGACGAACAGGATGACGTTCGGTGGCGGATCCGCGGCCCAGGTGCCGGGCACCAGCACCAGCGCAACGGCAAGCAGGACGAAGACCTGAGGAACGCGAAACCTGACTCGGGAGGGTGACGGCACCAGCCGCATTGTAGCCAGCACACGTCTCGGCGTTGTCTCGGGACGTGGCTGCCGGTCTTTAGACCGGCCCACGGAGCTTCGCGCCGGGCTTGCACGCGGCCGGAGCGCGGGTACATAGTCTCGACCGGAGATTCGCATGAGATCAGTTGCTCTCGCTGCCGTGGTCGCAACCGTCGTCGCAGGCATGGTCTTCGTGGCGCGCGCGCAGAACGCGCAGGCGCCAGCCACCACCCAAGGTCAGGGTGCGCAGCCCGCGCCAGGACGCGGCCGCGGCGCCGCTGCCGACCCGTACGCCAACAACGCTGCGCCCGGCACCCAAACGTTCCCGCTCGCCGCCAAGGCCGGCGTGGACAGCAACGCGCGCATGGTGGCCCCGATGGGCGCCGTCAATCAGGGTCCATTCGACCCGGCCGGCTGGAAGTACGGCACGGCGTGGGACGCGCCGCCCGGTTCGAAGATCTGGAATCCGGTGAAGATCAAGATGATGCAGGGCGGCAAGGTGACCGGCGGCACGTTCTTCGGCGCCGGCGACGCGTCGACCTACTGCGCCATGGCCAACGCCGGCTACGACTTCATCTGGACCGAGATGCAGCACGATCAGCGCGACTGGGAGACCGCCGCGCGCATCTGGAAAACGTGCCCTCACGCGAAAGCCGTTCCAGGTGTGCGCGTGGCTTACACCGACGAGCGCGAGATCCAGCACGCGCTCGACGCCGGCGCGCTCGTGGTAGTGGTGCCCACCGTCGACACGGTCGAGGAAGCAATCGAAGCGCGCAACTGGGCCTATTTCCCGCCGCTCGGCCGGCGGAGCAACGGCGGCGGCCAGGCGTTCGGCCCGGACATGTGGGGCGACGTGCCCGGCGGCTACCGCAACACGATCAACGACAACATCGTGCTGATCCTGATGATCGAGACGCTCGAGGGGCTGAAGAACTCCGACGCCATCGCCAAGGTGCCTGGGGTGACGGCGCTCTTTGCCGCCAGCGGCGACCTGGGGAACTTCTCCGGCTACCGCCAGGGCACGCCCGACTACGAGCGCGCGATCAACATCGTGCACGACTCGACGCTGCGCGCCGGCATCCGCCTGTGCGGGCCGATGGCGTGGCGCGATCGCCCGGACTTCACCTGCTTCCAGGCCCAGAGTGAAACGGCGGCCATCGCCCGCGGCGTCGCGGCGGAGCTCGGCACGCTGGCCAACACGCAGGGTAAACCCGAAGTCGGGCCGTACGCCCAGCGCTGACGCCCAGCGACGTGGCCACGCGCGTCCTCGTTCTCGGGGCCGGACACATCGGCCGCGTCGTCGCCCATCTGCTCACGACGGCCGAGGGCGATCCTCGATACGAGGTGGCGCTCGCCGATCGCGCGTTCGAGGCGGCGGTCCGGCAGCGCTTCGGCGACCGCTGCCGCGTGGTGAACGGCGACGACGTCGAGACGTTTGCCCGGCTCATCGACGGGCACGACCTCGTCGTCAACGCGCTGCCCTTTCATTACGGGGCGACGGTCGCCCGCGCCGCCGCCGGCCGCGCCCACTACTTTGACCTGACCGAAGACCTCGACGCCGCGCACGTGATCCGGTCGCTCGCCGAGGGCGCGGGCACCGCCTACATGCCGCAGTGCGGGCTGGCGCCCGGCTTCATCAGCATCGCCGGCTACGCGCTGTCGCGCGGTTTCGACACGCTCGAGCGGCTGCACATGCGCGTCGGCGCGCTGCCGCAATACCCGACCAACGCGCTCAAGTACAACCTCACGTGGTCGGTGGACGGCCTGATCAACGAGTACGTGCACCCGTGCGAAGCGATCGTGGACGGCGTCCGCATCGAGCAGCCGCCGCTCGAGGGCTACGAGACGTTCGCGCTCGACGGCGTGAACTACGAAGCCTTCAACACGTCGGGCGGGCTGGGCACGCTGGCCGAAACGCTCGCCGGGCAGGTGCAGTATCTCGACTACAAAACCATTCGGTATCCCGGCCACCGCGACATCGCCAAGCTGATGCTCCAGGACTTCGGCCTGGCCGGGAAGCGCGAGGTGATGAAGGACATCCTGCGCACCGCCATCCCGACCACCGAGCAGGACGTGGTGGTGGTGTTCGTCACCGCGTCGGGGCTGAAGCAGGGCGTCCGCACGCAGGTGTCGTTTGCCCGCAAGGTCTACGCGCAGACCTGGGCCGGTCTGGCGATGACCGGCATTCAGATCACGACCGCGAGCGGCGTGTGCGCCGTGCTCGACCTGTTCCTCCAGGGCGCGCTGCCCCGGAAGGGATTCATCCGCCAGGAACAGGTGGCGCTGGACGATTTCCTGGCGAACAGATTCGGCCGCGCCTACGAAGCCGCGGCGGCCGCGGCGCGGTGACGCGAGGGCGGTCTGAAGACCGCCCTCTACGTGATGGAGGGGTCTGTCGCTACTCGACGCGTACTCCGATGGCCGTCGAACATCCGGTCCGGTAAACGGTGCCGTCCGACTTGTAGAACGCGTTCGTGCCGGCAGACGTCAGGCTGTCGGCGTCGGCGAGATCGACGGTGTGCGACACGGTCTGCCAGCCTGCCTGGAAGCCCGGTGAGACAGGCTTGGTCGGGTCGAAGCCTGGTGTGCCCGGCAGATTCGGCGCCGTCGTGAAAAGCACCAGCGCAGTCATGTGCTGGCGATAGCCGTCATGACCCTTGTGATCCCAGGTGCCGTGCCCCGGGCTGCGCTGACCGGGGGCGAATGCCAGGCTCCCGGCGCTTTCGGAAATGGTCCCTCCTCGATGGAAGGTGACCAGCGAGTTGAACGTCCCTTGCGGGGCCTGGGTGGTGCAGTCCCGAAGGGTGACCTGTACGGCCCACACCCCGGCCAGCCCCTTCTTGGAAGCCGAGCCGTTCGACTGCGCGGCGGCTTGGTTGCTGGCGGCTCCGAGGATGCCGGCCGCGAGCCCGAGCAGCACTGCCAGACGACCGAGACTGCGTGTGTTCGAAGACGTGTTGTTCATGGTTTCCTCCGCGCGCATCCTCGATTGGCGCGGCGGCGTCTGACCATGGACAGAGGATGGAAAGGATCTGGAATCTTCCTGGAACGGCAACCTACGGGAGGCACTACACTTGTGGCTACCGCGGGGCCCGCGGTCAGCGAGGATGGACACTCTCCGCGCGCCCGAGACGTTCCGCTTCGGCGACTTCGAGCTCGACGTCGCCGCGTATCAGCTGCGCCGCAAAGGCCACCCCGTCAAGATCGGCCGCCAGCCGATGGATCTCCTCATCCTGCTGGTCGAGCGCCCGGGCCAGCTGGTGCCGCGTGCGGCGATCGTCGAACGACTGTGGGGACAGGACGTGTTCGTCGACGTCGAGACGGGCGTCAACACCGCCATCAGCAAGATCCGGCAGGCCCTGCGCGACTCGCCGGAGGCGCCTGCGTTCGTGGAGACCGTTCCGGGCAAGGGCTATCGCTTCATCGCGCCGCTGGAACCCGCGAAACGGACGCCAATCGAGCCGCCGCCGGCTGTGGTGCCGCCCCCCGAACCGGTCGGTGTGAGCGATGAGCGCCCCCCATCGAACCTGGAGCGTCCACGAGCGCTCGTCCGGCACCGCCTGGCGCTCGCGCTAGGAGCGATCGCCGTACTCGCGGTCGCGGTCTGGGCCTGGCGAGGGACGACGAGCGCGGTCTCGAGCGTGACGCTCGCCGTGCTGCCGTTCGAGAATCTCAGCGGCGATCCGGATCGCGAGTACCTGGCGGAAGGTCTTGCCGAGGAAACCATCGCGTCGCTCGGGCAGGTGGATCCCGAGCGCATGAGGGTCGTCGGGCGGACGTCGATCATGGCGTACAAGGGGACAACCAAGTCGCTCGCCGCGATCGGTCGCGAGCTGGGCAGCGACTATCTCGTGGAGAGCTCCGTCCGCTCCGAGGGCACCCAGCTCCGGGTCACGTCCAAGCTGATTCGCGTCCGTGACCAGGTTCAGATGTGGTCGCAATCCTACGATCGCCAGCCTACGAGCATGCTCGGATTGCAACGGGAGCTCAGCGCGGCAATCGCGTCGCAGATTCAGCTCCGGCTGTCGGCGGAGCGCATGAACGCGCTTGCGCAGCGTCATTCCCGCAACGCCGAGGCCTTCGATCTGTACCTGCGCGGCCTCAACTTCGCCAATCAGCGCACTCCACCGACGACGCAGCGGGCGATCGAGTACTTCCAACGCGCGACGGTGCTCGATCCTACGTACGCGCTCGCGTGGTCGGGCCTGGCGATGGCCTACATCGCGAGCCCGATCAACAGCGACGCGGCGCCTCTCGACGTGCGGGCGCCCGCTCGAGACGCGGCCCGGCAGGCGGTTCGCGCCGATCCCAACCTCGCGGAAGCACAGCAGGCGTCGGGGTACGTCGACTGGGCGTTGGAGTGGAACTGGCCGCGCGCCGAGGCCGCCCTGCGACGGTCCATTGCGCTCGATCCGCAGTACGCGATGGGTCATATGAGTCTCGGCCACGTGCTGTCGCAAATGGGCCGGCATCGTGAGGCGGAGCCGTTGATGCGGCGGGCCCGCGAGCTCGAGCCGCTCTACGCGATGGCCCAGGCGCTGTCGTCGCAGACCGCCTTTCAAGCGCGCGATTACGCCGGAGCCGTCGAGTATGCGACTCAGGCCATCAGCCTGGACCCCGAGTTCTGGATCGGTCACATGATGCGCGCACAGGCCTACGAACAGCTCGGTCAGTACGAGCGCGCTGTCGAAGAGACGGCGATTGCCGCGCGATTCTCGGGCCAGAACAGCAAGGCTCTCTCGCTCCGGGGCTACGTGCTCGCCAAAGTCGGACGGGGGGACGAGGCCCGCGAGGTGCTGAACGCGCTGCGGACCGCGACGCAGCAGCGGTACGTTCCGCCCTACGCGCTCGCCCTCATCCACGCGGGCCTCGGTGAGACGGACGCCGCGTTCGAGTGGCTGGACCGGGCCTTTGCCGCGCACGACGTCCATCTCATGTTTCTGACGGTCGATCCCAAGTGGGATCCGTATCGGACCGATCCGCGATTCACGGCTCTCCTCGAGCGCTGCGGCTTCACGCGGGCTGGAGTACCCTTTTCCCAATGAAACTCGTGGTTCTATCGATTGCCGTGGCCGGGCTCGCCGGGACCCTCGCGGCGCAGCAGCCGGCGGCCTCGCCCGAACGGGAGTTCCTGACGCGGCCGCGTCGCCTCACCGTCGAGGGGCGCCGCGCGGGCGAAGGCTACTGGTCGAAGGATGGGAAGAAGCTCACGTTCCAGAGCGAGCGCGAGCCGGGTAACCCGTTCTACCAGATCTATCTGATGGACATGGCCAGCGGCGACGTGACGCGCGTGTCGCCCGGCGTGGGCAAGACCACCTGCTCGTTCATCAACCCCGAGACCAACGACATCCTCTTCGCGTCCACCCATCACGATCCGACGTCAAAGAAGCAACAGGACGAGGAGGTCGCCTTCCGCGCATCCGGCAAGGAGCGGCGCTACTCGTGGGACTACGACCCGGAGATGGAGCTCTACGTCCGCAGCGCGAAGACGGGCGCCTATCGCCGCCTCACCAACGCGCGCGGCTACGACGCCGAGGGCAGCTACTCGCCCGACGGCCAGTGGATCGTGTTCTCGTCCACGCGCCAGGCCTACGACCACACGCTGTCGGCGGCCGAGGCCAAGCAGCTCGAGATCGACCCGAGCTTCTTCGCCGAGATCTACATCATGCGCGCCGACGCGGACGGCTCCGGCGTCAAACGGCTGACCAACGTGACCGGCTACGACGGCGGCCCCTTCTTCTCGCCCGACGGCAAGCGCATCATCTGGCGCCGCTTCGACGAAGCCGGCCTCATCGCCGACGTGTGGACGATGAATCTCGACGGCACCGACCAGCGGCAGATCACGAACTTCGGCGCCATGAGCTGGGCCCCGTATATCCACCCGTCCGGGCAGTACGTGATCTTCGCGTCGAACAAGCTCGGGTTCGAGAACTTCGAGCTGTTCATGGTGGACATCGACGGCAAGAAGCAGCCGGTGCGTGTCACCTACTCCGACGGTTTCGACGGCCTGCCGGTGCCTTCGCCCGACGGGACGCAGCTCGCCTGGACGTCGAGCCGCGGCGGCGGCCGCGAAGGACAGATCTTCCTGGCGCAGTGGAACCACGAGCACGCGCTCGCGGCGCTGCGCGCCGCTCCCGCGAGGTAGTTCATGCGCCGCGCTGCCCTGCTCCTCGTCGTCGCCCTTGCCCCTTTCGTACGTAGCGCCGGGTCCTTAGACCCGGCGGTTCAGGCGCAGACTGCGGCGCCGCCCACACGGCCGTTCGTCGAAACGCTGGCCTCCGAGAAGCTGGGCGGACGCGAGGCCGGTTCGGCCGACGAGCGTGCCGCGGGCGCCTACCTCGCCTCACAGCTCGCGCGCATCGGCGCCCGTCCGCTGCCCGGTCGCAGCGACATGTTCCAGAGCTTCCCGTTCACGGCCGGCAGCCACGACGCCGGCTCGCGCGTGTCGGTCACGGTGGGCTCCACGGCGCCCCGGGCTTTTGCCGCCGCGAGCGACGTGCAGGCGCTGTCGTTCTCGGACGACGCCGAGATCTCTGGGCCGGTCGTGTTCGCCGGCTACGGCATCGTGGTTCCGGAGTCGCAGGGGTTCGGCTACGACAGCTTCGCCACGCTCGACGTGAAGGACAAGGTCGTGGTGGTGCTGCGCTACTTCCCGGAAGACGCCGACCAGCAGACGCGCGGCATCCTGGCGCGCTACGCCGACCTGCGCTACAAGGCGATGGCGGCGCGCCAGCGCGGCGCCAAGGCGCTCGTAGTGGTGACCGGGCCGCGCTCGCCCAATGCCGGCCTCACCGTGCCAATGACGTTCGACACCGCGCTCGCGGGCTCCGGCATTGCCGCCATCAGCGTGAGCGGCGCGGTCGCGTCGTCGCTGTTCTCGGCGGGCAAGCCGCTCGCCGACGCACAGAAGGATCTCGACACCGGCAACCCGCACGTGGCCGGCTTCGAGCTGCCCGGCGTCACCATCACGCTCAAGGCCGCGGTCACGCGCGAACGGCGCAACGGGCGCAACGTGGTGGCGTATCTCCCCGCGACGGCGCCGGTGACGGGTGTGGACAAGCCGTGGATCGCGATCGGCGCGCACTACGACCACCTGGGCCGCGGCGCGCACAGCGGATCGCTGGCGTCGCGCGACGACGCCGGCCGTCCGCATCTGGGCGCCGACGACAACGCGTCCGGGTCGGCCGCGGTGCTGGCCATTGCCGGGGCGCTGGCGAAGCAGCCGATGCGCCGCCGCAATCTGCTGATCGCCTTGTGGAGCGCCGAGGAGATCGGGCTGATCGGGTCGGCGGCGTTCGTCGCCACGCCGCCAGTGCCGCTCGATCAGCTCGCGGCCTATGTGAATTTCGACATGGTCGGCCGCATGCAGGACAACAAGCTGGTGGCGCAAGCCACCGGCACGAGCCAGGTGTGGGCGTCGATCCTCGAGCGCGCCAACGTCGCCGCCGGCTTCGACCTCACCGTGCAGCCCGACCCGTTCCAGCCCACGGACGTGTCCAACTTCAACGGGGCCGCCGTACCCAGCCTGTCGTTCACGACCGGCGCGCACTCGGATTACCACAAGCCGTCCGACACGGCCGATAAGATCGACTACGAGGACCTCGACCGCGTGGTCTCGTTCGCCGCCGCGATCACCCGCCGGCTCATGGATCTCGACCCGGCCCCGCAGTTCGTCAAGGTCGAGCAGTCCTCGCAGACCACGTCCCGCACCGGCGTGCGCCTCACCACCGGCACGGTGCCCGACTACGCGGCCACGGTGAAGGGGCTGCTGCTCGGCGGAGTGGTGGGCGGCGGGCCGGCCGAACAGGCCGGGCTGCAGAAGGGCGACGTGATCGTCGAGATCGCCGGGCAGGCCATCACCAACATCTACGACTACACCTACGCGCTGGACCTGCTGAAGATCGGCCAGCCGGTCAAGGTGGTCTACACGCGCGGCACCGAGCGCCGCGAAACCACGCTCACGCCGGCCGCGCGGAGATAGCGGTCTGCGCCTGGTCCTGGCGGCCGGCGGCGCCATGGTGGCGTTCGCCGGCAACTCGCTGCTCTGCCGCATGGCGCTCGGCGGCGGCAGCATCGACGCCGCCAGCTTCACGACCATCCGCTTCGGCACCGGGGCTCTGGCGCTGCTGATCCTGGCCGCCACCTCGGGCACGCTGCGCTCCGCGGTGCGCGGCGGCAGCTGGCTGTCGGCGGCGGTCCTCTTCGTCTACGCCTTCCCGTTCGCGTTCGCCTATGCGCGGCTCACCACCGGCACCGGCGCGCTCGTGCTCTTCGGGGCCACGCAGATCACGATGATCGCGGCCGGCTTGCGCGCCGGCGAGCGGCCGACGATCGTCGAGTGGATCGGCCTGGCCATCGCCGTGGCCGGCCTGCTCTGGCTGGTCACGCCCGGCCTGTCGACGTCGCCGTCTCCCGCAGGGGTCGCGCTGATGTTCGTTGCGGGGATTGCGTGGGGCGCCTACTCGTTGCTCGGGCGCGGCAGCACGGCACCCATGGCGGACGTCACCGGCACCTTCCTGCGTCTCGCCCCGCTGACGCTGGGCGTCGTGGCGGCCGGCTGGGCCTCCACGCACATGTCGACCCGCGGCGTCACGCTCGCGGCACTGTCGGGCGCGGTGACCTCCGGCGGCGGCTATGTCATCTGGTACTACGCGCTTCGCCGCTTGACCGCCATGCGCGCGTCGATCGTGCAGCTGTCGATTCCCGCGCTGGCGGCGTTGGCGGGAGTGGTCGTGCTGAACGAGCCGATCACGGTCCGCCTTCTCACCGCGGCGGCGCTCATTCTGGGCGGCGTGGCGCTGTCGATCGGCGGGCGCACCCGGATGAGCCCCTCGTTCGGGCCGGCCCCGGATCGAGGACAATAAGCGGCTTGGAGGGTTCGTTGGTCATGCGTATGCGTTCTCTGACATTCGTGCTGGCGCTCGGACTGGTGGCGGCCGCGGGGTCACAGGTCGTGCTCGGGCAAAAGAAGGTCGCGATGTCGCCCATCGGCATCCCTGTCGCGCCCACCGGGCTGGCGAACCGGCCGCTGCCGAAGCTGCCCATGGAGTTCGATACGGGCGAGGGGCAGCGCATCCGCGTCACGGCCTGGATCACCGGGCTCGAGAACCCGTGGACGATCGCGTTCCTTCCCGACGGCACGGCGCTCGTCACCGAGCGTCCCGGGCGGCTGCGAGTCGTGCGCGACGGCAAACTGGATCCCGCGCCGGTGGCTGGAGCGCCGATGGCGCGCAACCTGGGCGTGTCGGGCGAGCCGGGCGCGGTGCACGGCTACATGGACGTCGTCCTCCACCCCAACTTCGCCAGCAACAAGCTGGTCTACGTCTGCTACACCAAGCCGGTCGACGCCAAACGCCAGACCACCGCGATCGCGCGCGGCCGCTGGGACGGCAAGGCGCTGGTGGACACGAAGGACATCTTCGTTGGCGAGGAAGGCAACGGCACGGCGCGCATCGCGTTCGGACGCGACGGCATGCTGTACGTAACGACCGCCGCGGCCGGCCCCGGCACCATTTCGCAGGATCCCAAGACGCAGGGGGGCAAGGTGCTGCGGCTGAAAGACGACGGCACCGTGCCGCCGGACAACCCGTTCGCGGGCAAGGCCGGCTACAAGCCCGAGATCTACACGCTCGGGCATCGCAGCTCGCTCGGCCTGGCCGTGCATCCCGGGACCGGCCAGATGTGGCTGAACGAGAACGGGCCGAACGGCGGCGACGAGATCAACATCCTCAAGCCGGGCGCCAACTACGGCTGGCCTAACGTGAGCTACGGACGCACGTATCCAGGTGCGTGGCAGCAGGGCGATCGTCCCGGACACGCGGGCTACGAGCCGCCGATCGTGATCTGGATTCCGTCGATCGCGGTGTCGGGCATGGCGTTCTACACCGGCGACCGCTTCCCGGCGTGGAAGGGCGACGTGTTCGTGGGCGCGCTCCGCACCGGCGAGATCCCCGGCACCGGACATCTCGAACGAATCGTCTTCAACGAGAAGACGGAAGAGATGCGCCGCGAGTCGCTGCTCGTCGAACTGCGGCAGCGCATTCGCGACGTGAAGCAGGGGCCCGACGGCCTGCTCTACGTCGTGACCGATCAGAACCCGGGTGCCATTCTGCGCATCGAACCGGCAAAGTGAACACGAAGGCTTTGGGCTCTGGGCTCTGGGCTTTAGCTGGCTGAAGACTGAAGGCTAGAGCCGCCTAGAGCCCAAAGTCCAAAGCCCAGAGCCCTCAATTCTGGCGCGCTCGTGCCGATTACGGCACGGGAGCTCCTCTGTTGCGTCAGACTCGCCCGCTTCTCCGATACGTGTTCTCCCTGGTGCTGGCGGTCTTGTGCGCCGGTTCGACCGTCCACACAGCCACCACCACGGCCACCGAACATGCCCAGACTGCGCGGGTACAGGGCGTGGTGCTGTACCACGACCCCGCCCTGGGCCTCTTCGTGCAGGTCGGCGGCGAGACGCTCCAGGTGACCGGGCTGACCGGCACACCGCTCACGCCGGGCGACCGCGTGGAGGTGACCGGGGAGACGGCCGAGAAAGATGGCCGCCGCATCATGAGCGGCGCCAAGGTCACGCGCCTTGGCACTGCGCCGCTGCCCGCCGCACGGGCGGTATCCACTTCGGGTTTGGCGACCGACGAAAGCCCCGACGACTGGGTGTCGTTCGTCGGCGTCATCCAGGAGGTGCTGCCGACGCCGTCGGGATTCGACCTGCGCGTCGCGGTCGACGAGGCCCAGGTGTTCGTCGCGGCGCCGGCGAACACGCCCGCCGCCGAGACGCTCATCGATGCCGACCTCCAGATCCGTGGCGTCCGCGTGCTGCTCCGCAGCTCGCAAGGCATCGTCATGGGCGTCCGCATCCTGGCGCCGACGGTCACCGCCGCCGACGTGCGGAAGGCGCCGGCGAGCGCGCCGTTCGCGCTGCCGCTCCAGCCGGTGGCCGAGGTCCGCAAGATGGCGTTGCAGCACGCGTTCCCGCACCGCGTGCGGACGCGCGGCACCGTGGTGCTGCAGACCTCGTCGCTCACGCCGGGCCGTCACGTGCTGCACCTGCAGGAGGGGAACGGGGCCATCGCCGTCGAGTTCGACGAGCACATCAGCGTGCGCACCGGCACGGTCGCCGACGTCTCCGGTTTTCCCGGGACGTTCTTCGGCACGCCGATCCTCTCGAGCGCCGCGATCAAGGAAGTGACCGAGGGCCAGGTACCCGAGGCCGCGCCGGTCACCGTCGCCGAAGTGATGGGCGGCAAGCACGCCGGCCAGCTGGTGCGTCTGCGCGGCACGTTCAGCTCGCTCGGCAAGGGCCCCGGCTACCAGCTGCTGAACATGGAAAGCGGCGGCACGCCGATCGCCGTGTATCAATACGCCTGGCCGCCGCACGACGCGCTGCCCGCCATTCGCGAAGGCAGCACGATCGAGCTGACCGGCGTCACCGCTGTCTTCTACGACGCGGTGGGCACGCCGACCACGGTGATCATGGTGATCGACGGTCCGAAGTCGATCGCGATCGTCGCAGTGCCGTCGTGGTGGACGCCGGGGCGCGCGATCACCGCGCTCGGGGTCGCCGCCGGCATCTGCCTGCTCGCCTTCCTGTGGATTGGCGTGCTCAACCATCGTGTCCGGCGGCAGACCCGCCTGTTGACGGCGCAGTTCGAGCGCACGGCGGCGCTGCAGCGGCGCTGGACCGACCTCGTGGCCAGCGCCAGCGACGTCATCCTCACCTGGGATCGGCAGGGACGGCTGACGTCGTTGAACAAGACCGGTCAGAGCATGCTCGGCCTGTCGGAGGACGATGCGCTGCGGCACACGCTCACCGACATCGTCGCCCCCGACTGCGCGGCGGTCGTGGCGGGGCTGATGCAGCGGCTGCCGCAGGAGCCGAGCGATCGCATCGAGCTCGAAGTGGTGGGGACGACCGGCCAGCGCATCCCGCTCGAGCTGAACGTGCAGGCCATGTTCGAGCACCGCGAGCACGTGGGCTTCCAGGCGATTGCCCGCGACATGACGCAGCACAAGCGCGTGGAGCGCGCGCTGCGCGACGCGCGCGACGCCGCCGAGGATGCCAACCGGGCCAAGAGCGAGTTCCTGGCCAACATGAGCCACGAGATCCGGACGCCGATGAACGGCGTCATCGGCATGACCCAGCTCGCGCTCATGACCGAGCTCACGCCGACGCAGCGCGACTACCTCGAGACGGTGAGCCGATCCGCCGAGTCGCTGCTCGGCATCCTGAACAGCATCCTCGACTTCTCCAAGATCGAGTCGCGCAAGCTGGAGATGGAGTCGGTGCCGTTCGAGCTGCGCGATCTGGCGGCCGAGACGCTGAAGCCGCTGGTGCTGGCCGCCGAGGCCAAGGGGCTCGAACTGATCTTCGACATCGCCCCGGACGTGCCCGACGCGATCGTCGGCGACCCGCTGCGGCTCCGGCAGGTGATCACGAACCTGGTCGGCAACGCCATCAAGTTCACCGAGCGCGGCCACGTGCTGCTGGAGATCCGCGAGGATCGTCATGGCGACACGGGCGCGGTCCTCCACTTCTCGGTGAGCGACACCGGAGTGGGCATCCCGCGCGAGAAGCAGCCGCTCATCTTCGAACCGTTCAGCCAGGCCGACGGGTCGACGACGCGGCGCTACGGCGGCACCGGCCTCGGGCTGGCCATTTCGTCGAGTCTCGTGACGCTCATGGGCGGCCGCATGTGGCTCGACAGCGAGCCCGGTGAGGGGAGCACGTTCCACTTTCTCGCGGCGTTCGGCGTGGCCGCCGACGTGCCGCACGCCGCCACCGACATCTACCCCGGCGAGATGCCGGCGCTCGTCGTGGACGACAACGCCGTGAACCGACGGATCCTCTCCGAGCAGCTGACGCGGCTCGGGATCAACCCATCGCAGGCCGACGGCGGCGCGACGGCGCTGCGGATGATGGAGGAGGCCGCGCGCCGCGGCGCCCCGTACGGGCTGGTCGTGCTCGACGTGCACATGCCGGACATGGACGGCTTCGACGTGGCGACACAGATCGCGGCGCGCCCGGACTTCTCGGACCCGACCGTCATCATGCTGACGTCGGCCGGCCGCCACGACGACGTGGAGCGCTGCCGCGAGCTGAACATCTCGGCGTATCTCAACAAACCGATCTCGCCGACGCACCTCCGCGAGGTGATCTGCCGCCTCGTCGGCCGCGACGTCGCCGCGGCGGACCCCGGCACGGAGCCGGTAAAGGGATCGCTGCCCGCGCATCTGCGCCGCAGGGTACTGCTGGCCGAAGACAACATCGTGAACCAGCGGGTGGCCGTGGGCCTGCTGTCGAAGCGCGGGCACGACGTGACCGTGGTCGGCACCGGGAAAGAGGCGCTCGAGCGCCTCGACCGCGACCGCTTCGACGTCATCCTCATGGACGTGCAGATGCCGGAGATGGGCGGCCTCGAGGCCACCGGCATCATCCGGCAGCGCGAGGCCGGCACCGGCCGGCACGTCTGGATCGTGGCCATGACCGCGCACACGATGCAGGGCGACCGGGACGAGTGCCTGAAGGCGGGTATGGACACCTACATCTCGAAGCCGGTGGACCCGTCGTTGCTCTTCGCCGCGGTGGAGCAGCCGCGGCCGGCGTCGGACGCGCTCACCGAGTTCGCCATCGAAGGCAAGACCAGCCGCGGCTGATCGCGGTAGGATCGGGCCGTGACCCGCAACCTCCTGCTCGCTGCTCTCACTGCCCTGTTCCTGGGATCGATGATGACCGTGCGGCCGGCCGCGCAAGCCGCGCCGCAGCGCGCCCAGCCGATCAAGGCCGGCGAGGTGCCGGGGCGCAAGCACGTGACGGCGCTGCCGCCGCGCGGCACGTTCGTACCGCCCAAGACGCCGTGGGGCGATCCCGACATTGCCGGCGACTACAACAACAGCGACGAGAGCGGCATCCCGTTCGAGAAGCCCGATGAATTCAAGGGGCGGCGGATGGAGGACATCACGCCGGCGGAACTAGCCAAGCTGGTGCAGCAGCGGCAGGAGCAGACCATCGAGCGGACGCCTGGGCTCAGCGAGTTTCCTGGCGCCACGAGCCCGATGCACTGGTTCGAGAACTACTACGCCGCCAACAGCCGCGCGTGGATGGTGACCGACCCGGCCGACGGCAAGGTGCCGCCGCAGACCGCCGAGGCGCAGCAGCGCGCGCGGGCGCGGCAGCAGGCGCGCGCCGGCCGCGGTCCCGCCGACTCGTGGGAAGACCGCAGCCTCTACGATCGCTGCATCACGCGCGGCATCCCGGGCTCGATGATGCCCGCCATCTACGGCAACTCGTACCACATCCACCAGGGTCCGGGCTTCGTCACCATCACCTACGAGATGGTGCACGACACGCGCGTCATCCCGCTGGACGGACGCAAGCACATCGACTCGAGCATTCGGCAGTACGTCGGCGACGGCCGCGGCCACTGGGAAGGCAACACACTGGTGGTGGAGACCACCAACTTCACGGACAAGGTGCCGTACCGCGGGTCGAGCGATCAGCTGAAGCTGGTCGAGCGCTTCACCCCACTCGGGCCCGAGACGGTGGAGTGGGCCGTCACGTTCGAGGACCCGCACACCTGGGCGAAGCCGTGGACGTTTGCGATGAACCTCACGCGTGATGCGGCGCAGCCGCCCTTCGAATACGCGTGCCATGAAGGCAACTACGGCCTGCGCAACATCCTCGAGGCGGCGCGCGCCGAAGAGAAGGCTGCCGGCACGGCACCCAGGCCATCATCCCGATAGCGTGAGCGATCGGCAGTGGATCGGCTGGCCGGCGACCATCGGGCTGCTTCTTTTCACCGCCGTCTTGGTCTGGTTCCAAAGGGGTTTCGCGGGGCTCGCGAGAGCCACAACCACGCTCGGCGCCCTTTCCGCATGTGCCGCGGCTGTCTGGCTGCTGACGGGGGTGCTGGCACTGAAGTGGTCGCGAGGGCGGTTCGATGGAACCGCCTTGTGGAAGGGGGCGGCCTCGGCGGCCGTCGCCGCGGCGCTCTATCTGGTAACGGAACATTCGCAACGCGCGATGGTTACTCGGACCAGTATCGGTGTCGGAGTCGGGGCCATCGTGGCACGGCTGATTAATCCGCCTCGCCGTCGTGGGGATTAGACTCTGCGTGATCGTGTCGGCGCTTGTGACGGGCGCCGGGGGCGCGACAATGCTCGCGCACCATTCGATCTCCGCCGTCTACGACAGCCGCAAGCCGGTGACGCTCACCGGCAGCGTGCGCGAGTTCCAGTTCGTCAACCCGCACCCGTGGATCGGACTCGACGTCACCGACGCGGACGGCGTGCGCCAGTGGCGGCTCGAGCTCGACAACCGCTGGGAACTCGTGGACGTGGGCATGAAGCCCGATACGTTCAAGCCGGGCGACGTGATCGTCGCCACCGGCAGCTCGGGGCGCGACGGCGCCCGCGCCGTCTATGTCCTGCGTCTCGATCGCGCCTCGGATGGCCTGCACTACGAGCAGCGCGGCCAGTCGCCGTCGCTGCGATTCCAGGCCCGGTAGGTACGTAGCGGCGAACCTTCAGGTTCGCCTGATAGGATCTTCGGATGGACGAGCCGGTCGAGGTGCCAATCGGGCCGGAGCTCGACCTCCACTCGTTCACGCCGCGCGACATCCCGTCGGTCGTCGACGAATACCTGGCCGAGGCCTCCGCGAAAGGGCTGACGGAAGTGCGGCTCGTGCACGGGCGAGGCCAGGGTGTT
>Ga0207648_10001765_pt1 | contig 23684 bp, 27 predicted proteins | sample KBSMisM32_FD_184310 | JGI IMG/M metagenome (GOLD analysis project Ga0207648, IMG submission 184310) | Miscanthus rhizosphere microbial communities from Kellogg Biological Station, Michigan, USA - KBS Miscanthus M3-2 (SPAdes) (version 2) | ecosystem: Host-associated > Plants > Roots >...
CATCGTGTTCATCGACGAGATCGACGCGGTCGGCCGCCAGCGCGGCGCGGGCCTCGGCGGCGGCAACGACGAGCGCGAGCAGACCCTGAACCAGCTGCTCGTCGAGATGGACGGCTTCGAGGCGACGATGGGCGTCATCGTCATCGCCGCCACCAACCGGCCCGATGTCCTCGACCCGGCGCTGTTGCGTCCGGGGCGCTTCGACCGCCAGGTGGTGGTGCCGCTTCCGGATATCCGGGGACGGGAAGAAATCCTGAAAGTCCACATGCGCAAGGTGCCGCTCGCGCCGGACGTCAATCCGAACATCATCGCCCGCGGCACGCCGGGAATGTCCGGCGCCGATCTCGCGAACGTGGTCAACGAGGCGGCCCTGTTCGCCGCGCGCAAGAACAAGCGCCTGGTGGACATGGATGACTTCGAGCAGGCCAAGGACAAGATCTTCATGGGCGCGGAGCGCAAGTCCATGGTGATCACCCCCGAGGACAAGAAGAAGACGGCGTACCACGAGTCGGGCCACGCGGTCATCGGCGCCACGCTGCCGGGCTGCGACCCGGTGCACAAGGTGACGGTGATCCCGCGCGGGCGCGCGCTCGGCCTCACCTGGGCGTTGCCCGAGCAGGACCGCTACAGCCTCTATCGCGACCAGATGCTGGCGCAGATCTGCATGCTGTTCGGCGGGCGCGTCGCCGAGGAGATCTTCGTCGGCAACGTCTCGACCGGCGCGTCGAACGACTTCGAGCGCGCGACGCACATCGCGCGCGACATGGTGACGCGCTACGGCATGTCCGAGGCGCTCGGGCCCATGGTATACGGCGAGAACGACGGCGAGGTGTTCCTCGGCCGCTCGATCACGACGCACAAGAATGTGTCCGAGGTGACGCTGCAGAAGGTCGACAGCGAGATCCGCCGCATTATCGACGAGCAGTACGCGCTCGCACGCAAGATCCTCACGGACAAGCGCGACAGGGTCGAGGCGATGACCGCGGCGCTGCTCGAGTGGGAGACGATCGACGCCGATCAGATCGCCGACATCATGGCCGGGAAGCCGCCGCGGCCGCCCAAGCAGAGCAGCTCTCCCAGCCCGTCGAAGCCCGCGAGCGGCGGTGGGGCGCAAGGCGAAACCGCGCCAGCCCCGAGCGCATAGAGAAGAACGGCTCCAATTTCCTGAGGTGCGGGCGCTTCAGGCTCCCGCTGGACAAGCCGGTGATCATGGGCGTGGTCAACGTCACGCCCGATTCCTTCTCCGACGGCGGCAGGTTCTTCGCCGCGGAAGCAGCGGTGTCGCATGCGCGGCGGCTGGCGGAGGAAGGGGCCGAGATCATCGACATCGGCGGCGAATCGAGCCGCCCCGGCGCGGCGCCGGTGTCCGACCAGCAGGAGCTCGAGCGCATTCTTCCGGTTCTCGAGCGGATCGGAGATCTTTGCGTCTCGGTGGACACGCGCAGGCCCGCGGTGATGAAGGCGGCGCTCGCCGCGGGCGCTTCGATGATCAACGATATCCAGGCGCTGTCCGAGCCCTACGCGCTCGAGGCGGTGGCCGGCACCGGCTGCGCCGTGTGCCTCATGCACATGAAGGGCCAGCCCGCGACCATGCAGCACGAGCCGCGCTACGATGACGTCGTGGGCGAAGTGAAGACCTTCCTGCGCGAGGCGGTGAGGAAGGCGAGGTTCGCGGGCATCGGCGCCGACCGCATCGCGATCGACCCCGGCTTCGGGTTCGGCAAGACCGCCCGCCACAATCTGGAAATCCTCAGAAAGCTGGGAGAATTGCGCTCGCTCGGCGCGCCGATCGTCGCTGGCCTGTCGCGCAAGTCGACCATCGGCCACCTGACGGGGCGGCCGGTCGACGAGCGCCTCGCCGGCAGCCTTGCCATGGCTTTGCTTGCGCTGCAGGGTGGCGCGAGAATACTGCGGGTGCACGACGTAAAGGAAACCAAGGACGTGATCGCCGTGTGGCAGGCATACAAGAATGAGTCGTAAATACTTCGGCACCGACGGCGTGCGCGGCACGGTCGGCTCCAGTCCGATGACGCCGGATTTCGTGCTGCGCCTGGGCTACGCGGGGGGCAAGGTGCTCTCCAGCCGGGTCAAGAATCCAGGCGTCCTGATCGGCAAGGACACGCGCATCTCGGGCTACATGCTGGAGTCGGCCCTCGAGGCGGGCTTCTCCGCGGCGGGGGTCGACGTGCACATGTGCGGCCCGATTCCGACGCCGGCGGTCGCGTATCTCACGCGCGCGCTGCGCCTCTCGGCGGGCGTGGTCATCAGCGCCTCGCACAATCCCTACCCGGACAACGGCATCAAGATCTTCTCGGGCGACGGCTTCAAGCTTCCGGACGAAGCCGAGGCGCTGATCGAGGCCGAGATGGAGCAGCCGATGGCCTGCAACCACGCGGCGAAGCTCGGCAAGGTCTGGCGGGTCGACGACGCCGGCGGCCGCTACATCGAGTTCTGCAAGTCGACCTTCCCGACGCAGCTCGATCTCCGGGGCCTGCGGCTGGTGGTCGATTGCGCGCACGGTGCGGCGTACGACGTCGCGCCGCACGTGTTCCACGAGCTCGGCGCCGACGTCGCAGCCATCGGTGTCGAGCCCGACGGCCTCAACATCAACGATCAGACCGGCGCCACCGCGCCCGCCGCCCTCAGGCAGCAGGTGCTCGACCGGCAGGCCGACCTCGGCATCGGCCTGGACGGCGACGCCGACCGGGTGGTGATCATCGACGCAGGCGGCCGCCTCTACGACGGCGACCAGCTTCTCTATGCCATCGCGAAGCACCGCGCGAGCAAAGGCAAGGTGAGCGGGGTGGCGGGCACGCTGATGACCAACCTCGCGTTCGAGAACGCGATGCAGCGCCTGGGAATTCCGTTCGGCCGCGCGGCGGTGGGCGACCGCTACGTGCTCGAGATGATGCGCGAGAAAGGCTGGGAGCTCGGCGGCGAAAATTCGGGACACGTCATCTGCCTCGACAAGCACACCACCGGCGACGGCATCGTCTCGGCGCTGCAGGTGCTTCACGCCATGCGCGAGACGCGCGCCTCGCTCGCCGAGCTGACCGCCGACCTCGTGATGTTCCCGCAGGTGCTCGTGAACGTGAGAGTGCCGCGCGGCTTTCGCTGGGAAAAGCATCAGGAGATACTGACTGCGCAAGCGGATGCCGAACGTTCGTTGAACGGCCGCGGGCGCGTGCTGCTGCGTCCCTCCGGCACCGAGCCGGTGCTGCGCGTCATGGTCGAGGGCGAGCCCAGGGACGCGATCGAATCCGCCGCGCACAGCATCGCCGCCGCAGTCAGATCCGCCGCGGGAGCTTAGGACGCCGTCGAAGTTGACACGTCGATGTCAACTTCTGTAGGCACCTGGGGCGCGCGTGACCTATTGCCAGTGCGTTTTTACTCGCTAGCGGCTAATGTGGCGGTCCATGCAAAAGCTCCACACCGTCTCGGGACTGAGGAACAGCGGCGAAGCCTACCGCCAGTTCCGCCCGACCGGATTCGTCGCCGGTGCCCATGGCATGGCGCTCGAGCTCATGCGCCACAAGCTCTCCGGGGCCGTCATCGCCCTGATCGGCATCGCCGGCATCGCCGGCACCTTCATCACTTTCTGGCCGCGCTAGCCTAGTAACGCACCAGCGGCCGGGTGTCGGACTCGGGCTGCAGAGTGACGTGGTCGATCCCGTATTTATCGTGCAGGCAGCGCTGCAGCGCGCCGAGGATCCGGTCCCATTCGCGCATGCTGCCGACCACCACGTGCGCCGAGAGCGCGGTACGGCTGCCCGAGAGCGTCCACACGTGCAGGTCGTGCACCGAGATCACGCCTTCGACTCGCGCCATCTCGAGGCCGATGGCATCGACCGAAACGCCGTGGGGAACGCCCTCCATGAGCGCGTGGAGGCTTTCGCGCGTCAACCTCAGCGCCGAGGCGGCGACCAGCAGGCCGATGGCGAGCGAAGCGATGGCGTCGATCAGCAGCCATCCGGACAGCGCGATCACGAGGCCGGCGGCGAGCGCGGCGACCGACCCCAGGGCGTCGCCCACGACGTGAAGCATCGCGGCGCGCGTATTGAGGTCGTGCGAATGGGGCGTGAGGCGCCGCAGGATGACGAGGTTCATCACCAGGCCCGCGGCCGCGATCAGCGCGGCCGCGCCCCCCTTCACCGGCGGCGGCGACTGCCACCGCGCCAGGGCCTCGTAGCCGATGGCGCCTGCGATCACGAGCATCGTCACGGCGTTTACCAGAGCGGCAAGCACCTCGGCGCGGCCGAGGCCGTAGGAGTGGCGCGCCGAAGGCGGCCGCCGCGCCATCCATGCGGCCAGCGCGGCCAGTCCGAGCGCGGCGCCGTCGGTGAGCATGTGGCCGGCGTCCGACAGGAGCGCGAGCGAGCCGGTCCACCATCCGCCCACCGCCTCGACGAGCGCGAACGCGAGCGTCAGGAGCGCGGCGCCGTGCAGCGCCGGCGCGTGGCTGCCTTCGCGGTGCTCGTGATGGTGTTCTTCGTGGTCGTGATGGTGACGATGCTCAGCCACGGCCCATGAGCCTCGCGAGCACGCTTTCGGCGGCGCGGTCGTCACCGCCGCGCCAGGCGACGACCTGGTCCGGGCGGATGAGCGCGAGCTCGGCGCCGTAGAGGGCGCGCGCTTCGTCGGTCGTCAGATCGAACACCGTGAGATCCAGGCCAAGGCGCCGTGCGGCGCGCTCGAATCCCGCGCCTGCGCCCTTTCCCAGCCGCAGCAGGGTCCACTCGAAGCCGAATGCGTCGAAGAGCGAGCGCCCGTCGCCGAGCCACAGGTGCGGCGGCCGGCCACCCGGGCACGCGCTCGGCACATAGACGTTCGGCAGGTCGGGCGGCGGCGTGCTGCCGTCCGCGACGATCGCGGGCGAGTGGTCGTAGCGGCCGCCGAAGGTGATGCCCGGGATGTTGAACTCGGCCGCGCCGTGGCGCGCGAGATACTCGCCGGCCCGCTTCCTCGCGAGCTCGCCCGCCGCGCCCTCGTCCTCGATCTCGCGCGGCGGCTCGATGCCGAGCGAATCGGCGAACCCCTTCGCGTACGAGGTGTTGCGCACGGCGAGGGGACGGCGCTCGGCGTCGTAGCTCTCGAGAAGGGGCGGCGCCGCCTGGCCCTTCAGGACGGCGGCGAGCTTCCAGCCGAGGTTCACCGCGTCCTCGACCGCGGTGTTGTAGCCCAGGCCTCCGGTCGGCGTGAAGAGGTGCGCGGCGTCCCCGCCGATGAAGACGCGCCCGGCGCCGAAGCGCTCCGCCACCAGGGAATGGCCCGCCGTCCACGTGTCGCGCGCCAGCACCTCGACCGCGAGCGGCGCGCCGATCGCCTGCCGCACCATCCCGGCCGCCGACTCGTCGGTCACGCGCGCTTCGTCCTCGTGCGGCTTCAGCTGGGTGTGAAAGGCGAACTCCTGGCCCCCATCCACCGCCGGCATGAAGCAGCGGCGCTCGCGGTTGAAGCTCACGTTCATCCAGGCCGGCGCATGCGGAATCTCCCGGTAGAAGGCGGGGATGCGGCAATAGACAGCGTACATGCGCCCGCCGACGAAATCGCGGGTCACGCCGGTCTCGCCCGCATAGCGGATGCCGAGCGCCTGGCGCGTGGGACTCCTCGGCCCGTCGCCGCCGACGAGATACGTTGCCTTTACGGTGCGCGGCGGACCCCCGGGAGCCGGCTCGACCTGGACCTGAACCTCGTTCTCGAGCGCCTGGAACCGCGTCATGCGCCATCCGTAGCACACCGACACGCCGGCGAGTCGTTCGGCGTGGCGCCGCAGCACCGGCTCGATGAATTTCTGGTTGCAGCGATGGGGGAGCTCCGCGGCGCTCCAGGACCCCGACAGCGTTCTGACGAGCTCCCGCGCGTCGCGCGCGGAGGGGAGCGAGAAGCGCGCGAGCTCGTGCCTGGCGAAGCGAGTGAAATAGGCGATGTCGGTCGGAAAGTCGGCCGGCATGCCGAGCGCGCGCACCTCGTCGGCGAAGCCCAGGCGCCGGTAGTGCTCCATGGTGCGGGCCTGCGTGGCGTTCGCCTGGACGTTGCGCGTGGTGCCGTCCTTGGGGTCGACCAGCAGCACCGAGACGCCCCGGCGGCCGAGCTCGTTGGCGAGCATCAGCCCGAACGGGCCGCCGCCGGCGATCAGCACCGAGACCTGGGTAGGCAGCACGGCGGGATTCTAGGCCCAACCACGCGGCAGGCCGTCCGATCGGAACGCCGATCCCGGCGCGCTATCCGCGCGCGCTCGGCGATCGGGCATTCCGCCGGATGGTCAGAGCAGTGTAACCCCCCGTTGTGACAGCGAGGTTGCGCGGCCTGCGCCGTTTTCCCTATCGCGGCGAGAAGGGCGCCGCGTGGCGCAGGTTCTCGCCGTGGACCGCGTAGATGACGTGCTCGAAGATGTTGGTCGCGTGGTCGCCGATGCGCTCGAGCGACTTGGCGACGAACAGCATGTCGAGGCAGCCCGAGATGGTGCGCGGGTCCTCGACCATGTAGCTGATCAGGCTGCGCAGCACGCCGCGGAGCGATGCATCAAGCTGCTCTTCGCGCGCCGCAGCATCGGCGACGCGGCTGGCATCGAGCCGGTCGAGGGCGCCGACGGCCTGGTGCACCAGCTCGACGGCGAGCCGCGCCATCGCGCTCACCTCGAAGTGCCGCGGCCGGCTCGCCCAGCGGTCCTGCGCGATGCTGCGCGCGCGCAGCGCGATCTTCTTCGCCTCGTCGGCGATGCGCTCGAGGTCGGTGGTGGTCTTGATGAAGGCGAGCACCAGGCGCAGATCCCGGGCCGCGGGCTTGCGCCGTACGAGGATCGTCCCGGCGAGCTCGTCGACCGAGCGTTCCATCTCGTTGATCTCGATCTCGTGGCGCAGGACCTGGTCGACGAGCAGGCTCGAGCCGGAGGCCAGGCATTCGATCGCGTCGTCGAGCTGGCGCTCAACGCGCGCGCCCATGCGCGAAAGCAGCAGCCGGGCGCGCCCGAGCAGCTCGTCGAACTCGCTCGACGTGTGCGCCTCGTGCATGCCGCGAAGGTTAGCGGCGCAACATGACGGTATTGTTTCCGTCGTTTCTGGTACAGTGCGCGCCGCATGGAAGCCGAGAGCCCTTACAAGGGGCAGAGCGGGTTGAGGCGCATCCTCAGCGCGACGCGCAACTCGCTCGAGGGGTTCGCCGCTGCCGTGCGGCACGAGGACGCGTTCCGCCAGGAGCTCTTCATGGCCGCGATTCTCGTGCCCGCGGGCCTGTGGCTCGGGAAGGATGGGCTGGAGCGCGCGATCCTGGTTGCGGCGGTGCTTTTCGTGCTGGTGGTCGAGCTGCTCAACTCGGCGGTCGAGGCCACGGTCGATCGCATCTCGTTCGACAATCATCGCCTCGCCAAGCGGGCGAAAGACATCGGCAGCGCCGCCGTGATGTTGTCCATCGCCACGGCGCTCGCCGTCTGGCTCCTCGTCCTGATCCGGTAACAACCCGGTAAGAAAAGCTTCGTCAGCCGGTCACACGGCGCGCCTACGCTGCGCGCCCATGAGGCCGCTGTACGTCGCGATGGTGACCGAGACCTACCCGCCGGAGGTCAACGGCGTCGCGCGCACCGTGGGCTTCATGGCCGAGGGTTTGCAGCAGCGCGGGCACTTCGTGCAGCTGGTGCGCCCGCGCCAGAATGGACACGACCGCGCCGCCAGCGGTCCTCGCTTCGAGGAGCTGCTCGGGCGCGGCATTCCGATCCCGCGCTATACCCAGCTCAAGATGGGCCTGCCCGCGAAGGACGCGCTAGCGCGTTCCTGGGGCGCGCGCCGGCCCCACATCGTGCATATCGCGACCGAAGGGCCGCTCGGCTGGTCGGCGCTGGCGGCGGCGAGAAAGCTCGGCATCCCGGTGGCGACCGATTTCCACACCAATTTCCACGCCTACAGCCGCCACTACGGCTTCGCCTGGCTCGCAAGACCGGTCATGGCCTACCTGAGGCGTTTCCACAACCGCGCCGACTGCACGATGGTGCCGACCGCGGAGCTGGCCGAGGCGCTCAGCGGCCTCGGCTATCGCGGCCTGCGGGTGGTGGGCCGCGGCGTGAATCCCGAGGTCTTCACCCCGCAGCGCCGCTCGCCCGAGCTGCGCGCGCAGTGGGGCGCGGACGAGGACACGCCGGTCGCGCTCTGCGTGAGCCGCTTCGCACCCGAGAAGAACTTTCCGCTGGTGATCGAGGCGTTCGAAGCGATGCGCCACGAGCGTCCCGACGCCAGGCTGGTGCTGGTCGGCGACGGACCGCTCTCCGAGGAGCTTCGCCGGCGCAACGTCGGCAACGTGATCGCCGGGCGGCTGGTGAACGGGAAGCTCTCGGCGCACTACGCCTCGGGCGACATCTTCCTCTTCCCGAGCACCACCGAGACCTTCGGCAACGTGACGCTCGAAGCGATGGCGAGCGGCCTCGGCATCGTCGCCTACCGCTACGCGGCGGCGCGCCAGCATCTCGAGGACGGCCGCTCGGCGCTGCTCGCGCCGTTCGACGACGCCGCGGCCTTCGTCGCCGCGGCAAAGCGCCTGGTGCAGGACATGAGCCTCGTACGGCGCCTGGGGGAGGCCGCGCGTCGCGCCGCGCAGTCGCTAACCTGGGAGCGCATCGTAGGCGATTTCGAAGGCGTGCTCCAGGATGTTGCGCGCTGAAACCACGCTGCGCGAGCTCCTGCGCTGGGACCGCGCGCTGTGCATCCGGCTCAACCGGGGAGTGCGCCACGCCCTGCTGGTGCGCGCGTTGCAGGGCGTTTCCTGGCTGGGCAACGGAATTTTCTGGTACACGCTCATGCTCGCGCTGCTTCTGATCCACAAGGGCGAGGCGGTGCGGCCGGTCCTGCACATGGCGTTCGTCGGAGCGGTGTGCACCGGCTCCTACAAGATGCTGAAGCGCGGAACCGTGCGCCCGAGGCCTTTCCAGGTCATGCCCGGCATCGCCGCAGGCGCGCCGGTGCTCGACACGTTCAGCTTCCCCTCAGGCCACACGCTTCACGCGGTCGCGTTCACGCTCGTGGCCTGCTCGTACTACCCGGATCTTGCGGTCGTCCTGATCCCGTTCACCGTGCTCACCGCGGCTTCGCGCGTGGTGCTCGGCCTGCACTATCCGAGCGATGTGCTCGCCGGGGCGGCAATCGGCGCCACCGTCGCCCTGGCCTCCTTCCGGATCTAGGCCGCTCCAATCCTCGAACGCGCCGCCGAGCGCGGTTTCCACCGCGCCCAGCACCCGCGCTGTCCTCGCCAGGTAGAGGCCGAAGTGCCTTTCCAGGAGTGGCACCACAAAACCGAGCGCGGTCCGGCAAATAGCCGGCGCGGGCGAGGCGCGCAACAGGCGATCTCCCCGCACAAGGACACCGAGCGCACGGCGGGCGAAGGCCTCGTCGCACCGGAAAGCGCGCGCGACGAAGCGCACCGCATGCTCCCCGGCCTCCTCGAGCACGTCGGCCGGCAGCAGCTTCTGGCGCAACCAGTCGTCCATGGCCCATTCGCTCACGAGGTGTCCGATCATCGCGGTGCGGCCGATGCGCGCCTCGTGCTCGGGTACGAATTCGTTGTGCGCCACCACGTCGGAGAGGAGGTGCGTCGCATAGCCGAGCGCGAGCGCCCGGTCGTAATCGCTGCCCGGCGACGCCACGATCCGTCGCAGCGTCGCCCACAAGTGCGAGCGCCGGAACGCAGGGCTATGCAGAAAAAATCGGCCGACGATCGCAAGGTCTGGCAGGCAGGCGCCGGCGAGCACGAACCGCGGCAGCGCCTGCGCCGCGGCGCGCCATTCGGGATCTGCGAGCGGGACCGCGGCAAGCGCGTAGTGCGCGAGGAAGACATGGGTCTGAAGCCCCCACGCGTGCGCGTCGGGCGCATAAAGGAGCACGAGCAGGGCGCAAAGCTTCACCGGTGCGAATTTTGCAGCGCGGTCATGACCGCGCTATTTCATTCTCCGGCGGCTCGCGCTCTTCGCGCGGCGTCGCGCGGCGGTCCTGCGCGGCGCGCGCGATGTCGTCGCGCACCACCAGGTCGACCGCGAGCATGAAGACCCATTCCGGGACGGTTGCGCGTCCGGACAGCCAAAGTTCTAGAGCGTGCGGCTCCACGCCAAGGCGCTGCTGCAGTGCGGAGGATCCGCCCGTGATGTCCGCCGCCCGACGCAGCACCGTCATGCGCAGCTCGCGGTCCATGGCATTGCGCCGGGACGCAAGGAGCGTGCCTATCATGGTGCCCGGCGCGGGCGGACGCCAGGATGTCCCAAACCCGGTCATCGGCACTGCTCGGGACGGCGGTGTTTTGCAGCACGGTCGCGACGCCCGGCCATGCGCGGGACGACGACGATCGAAACGCGAAGGAAACCGGCCGCTGGTCATCGGCCACCGCGGCGCGCACGGCTATCTGCCGGCGCACACGCTGGAGGGCTACACGCTCGCCATCGAGCTCGGCGCGGACTACATCGAGCCCGACCTGGTCGCGACCAGGGATGGGCATCTGATCGCGAGCCACGAGCCGAACCTAGTTGCCACCACCGACGTGGCGAGCCGCCCCGAGTTCGCCGCGCGCAAGGCGCACAGCCATCGTCGACGGCGTGGCCGACACCGGCTTCTTCGCCTCCGACTTCACGCTCGCCGAGATCAAGCGCCTGCGCCGGGTGCAGGACTTCCCCGAGCGCCCGCAGCAGTTCAACGGCAAGTTCGAGGTTCCGACCCTGGAGGAGATCATCGCGCTCGCCAAGCGCAAGTCCGAGGAGAAGGGGCGGGTGATCGGCATCTATCCCGAGACCAAGCATCCGACCTACCACCGCTCCATAGGTCTTCCTCTGGAAAAAAGATTAGTGGAGACATTGGCCCGCGCCGGCTGGAACCGGCGCGATGCGCCGGTCTTCATCCAGTCCTTCGAGCAGGGAAGCCTCAAGGAGCTGCGCAAGATGACGCCGATCCGGCTGATCCAGCTGGTCGACGCGAACGACGTGAATCCCGACGGCAGCCTCGACTTCACCGCGCCGTTCGACCGGCCGTTCGACTGGACCGCCTCGGGCGACCCGCGGCTGCTCGCGCGTACCTTCGGCTTCTTCGTCACCGACGCCGGGCTGCGCGAGATCAAGACGTACGCCGACGGCATCGGCCCCTGGAAGCGCTACATCGTCAGCTCGGTTCCCATCCCCGGCTCGACCGCGCCGGGCGAGGCGAGCCGCCGCGCGCTGGCGCCGACCTACCTCATCGAGCGTGCGCACCGAGTCGGGCTCCTCATCCACACCTGGACCTTCCGCAACGAGCAGCCACGCCTGCTGTCGGACTACGCCGGCAACCCGGTGAACGAATATCTCCAGTTCTATCGGCTCGGCATCGATGGCGTGTTCTCGGACTTCGCCGACACCGCGGTCGCCGCGCGCTTCCTCCTCGAGCTGGAGCAGGGATGCGACGAGACCGGGCCTAAGCGCCATCGGCGCGACTGCGCAAGCGACTGACGCACTTGCGCAGCGAAGGATAAGCGGCCGGCTTTGCGCCGGCCGTTTCATTTATTTCGGGGTGCAAGCACCTGCAAAACTCGCGGTCACGCGTTGGTCATGCGGCACCGCTACGCTCCCTTCGAGCTTCAACACCACGCAAGGGAGACCCTGAATGCAAAGCACGAAGCCTGGCAGCCGCCGTTCGTTTCTCAAGGGAGTTGCCGCAAGCCCGATCCTGCTCGTCGCGCAGTCGCCGTCGACCGCGCTCGCCTCCACCCACGGCGTGCCGGGGCAGGCCATGGGCCCGAGCACGCAAACCGAACCCTATCTCCTGCCGAGCATCACCGGCGCAAGGACCGTCGCGATCTTGACTGTCGGCGATTCAGTGGGCGGTTATCGAATGGTAGGCATTCCCGACGGGCTCGGCGCGTTCCGCAGCGGGCCCGGTGAGTTCACGCTGCTCATGAACCACGAGATCACGGCCAACCCGGCCGGCATCGTCCGGGCGCACGGCAGCAACGGCGCCTTCGTCTCGCGCTGGACGATCGATGCGGACACGCTCAAGGTCATCAGGGGGCAGGACCACACGTCATCGCCCAACCAGGTGTTCCAGTGGGACCCGGTCAACAAGCGCTACTTTCAGGGCACCACGCAGTGGCAGCGGCTATGCTCGGCCGACCTGGCGGCGGAGAGCGCCTTTTTTGCCCACGGCCTTGGTACTCGCGAGCGCATCTTCATGGATGGCGAGGAGGTCACCGACAACTGCCGTGCCTGGGCGCGCATCGCTACCGGCCCGCATGCCGGCGAAGCTTGGCAATTGCCCAGGCTGGGGCAGATGTCTTTCGAGAATGCCGTCGCGTGTCCTCATCCCCAGGAAAAGACGATCGTGATGTGCACCGACGACTCTTCGATCAACACTGCGCCGATCGTCACCAACCGTCCCAGCGAGGTCTATGTCTACGTCGGGAAGAAGCACCGCAGCGGCAACGTCATCGAGCAGGCCGGACTGACCAACGGCTCGCTCTTCGGTGTCGCCATGTCGGTAGATGGCCATGCGGTCGGGGGCGAGAGCGATCTTTTCGGGCTCGGAGACGCCACGACCGGCTATGTCGGCAAAGGCCGTTTTAACCTGGTCAGCCTCGGCGACCAGGGCGACGTCTCGGCTTTGAACGCGCTGCAGCTGGAGCAGGCATCGATTCAGGCCGGAGTAACCCGCCTGCAACGCCCCGAAGACGGCGCGTGGGACCCGCGGGAGAAGCGCCACAACGACTTCTACTTCGTGACCACCGCGAGCGAGACTCAAAACTGCCGCTTGTGGCGGCTGCGCTTTGACGACATTGAAAGTCCCGAGATGGGCGGGTCCGTCGAGATCCTGCTGCGCGGCGACGAAGGCCACAAGATGCTCGACAACGTCACCATCGACCGTCTGGGCCGGATCCTGATGGACGAGGATCCGGGCAACAGCGCCCGCATCTCCAAGGTCTGGCTGTACGCGATCGACACGCGCCAGTTCATCCAGGTCGCCGCCCACAACCCGAAATTTTTCGACGGTTCCACTCCGAACAACCCGAACTTCATCACGCAGGACGAAGAGACCTCCGGCGTCCTCGACGTCGGTCACATCCTGGGCGAGGGCTGGTTCCTGCTCGATGTGCAGGCGCACAAGGTGAACACCGCCGACCCCGAGCTGGTGGAGGGCGGACAGTTGCTCGCGCTGTTCGTGGACCCCGGCGTCGGTCTCGCGGATTGTCGCGATGATCGCGACGACGATGACGATGACCGCAGACGCCATCGCTGACTCCCGCGCCCAAGCCCTGCGGCGCCGGCTCAGGGACCTCGGCGACTGAGGCGTGACCTGATGCGCTAGGCGCTTCGGGCGGAGGACAGGGGCGGCGCCCGAGGCGCGCCGGCGGACGGATTGGCAGACGGTTACAAGAGGAGAACAAACCGCCACCGGACAGCAATACGTCCGCATTCGCCTCGAAGCAACATTGCGATCTCTTGTTTTGTCTGGGAACGCGATGACCGCCGAGCTTGCAATCGACTCGCCCGACGGCGTACGGCACACGGCGAAGGTTTTCCAGGCGCATCGCGATGACGCGCCGGTCGTCCTCTGCCTGCCGGCAATGGGCGTTGCCGCGGACTACTACGAGCCTTTCGGCGAAGGCATCGCGCGCATGGGCGCCGGCACCGCGGTGCTGCTCGACCTGCGCGGGCAGGGACGCAGCAGCGCTTCCGCTCGCCGCGGCGACGACTTCGGATACCGCGAGATCCTGGAGCTCGACCTGCCGGCCGCCTTCGCCGCGCTGCGCGGCGCGTTTCCCGGACGCGCGCTCTATCTGGCCGGGCACAGCCTGGGCGGGCAGCTCGGCCTGCTCTACGCAGCGCGCAATCCGTCAACCCTCGAGGGCCTGGCGCTGATCGCGGCGGGCACGGCCCACTACCGTGCCTGGCCGAGCGGCAGCCTTGCCAGCACCTGGCTGTATCTGTCGGCGATCCGGTTCGCCGCGGCACTCTTGCCGTGGTACCCAGGTACTCGCCTGGGATTCGGCGGCGACCAGCCGCGGCGGCTGATGCGTGACTGGGGCCGAGTCGTTCAGCACGGGCGCTACCAGCCGGAAGGCTCGCAATTCGATTACGAGAGCGCGCTGCGCACGCTCTGCGTGCCGATCCTTTCGTTGAGCGTGCACGGCGACCCGGTCGCTCCGCTCGGAGCGCGCGAGCAGCTTCTCGCCAAGGCGCCGTCCGTGCCGGTTACGCGCATCGCAGTCACCGGCGTGGTGGCGCACGGGCCCTGGAAGCGCCACTTCTCCTGGGCGCGCGAGCCCGCGGAAATCGTCCGCGAGTTCGGCGCGTGGATCCGCTACCGCTCGGAGGTTTTCAGTCCACCCACAAAATGAAAAAGCCCGCCTTGCGGCGAAGCGCTTCATCGTGCTGTCACGCGCGCGCCCTAACGTCGCTCACGCGTCGTAGCTCCAACGACAATCGAGGAGAGTCTACCGGTAGCAACCCGGTAGGCTCGCGTCCCGCCCCCACGACCCGGAGCTGCATTCGCCCACGAGCGTGCCGTTGCGGACGCGCAGCGACTTCAAACGGTCGGCGCCGAGCACTTGGCTGACGCCCGAGACGGGGCATATCAGCGTGAGCGCGCCATGGCCGCTTGCCGAGCCCATGTAGCCGCACGCCGCGTCGGTGCCGCGGCAGTCACGCACCGCCTCGAGCTGCAGGACGTTCTCCGGCGCGCCATTGAGCATCGCGCGGCACCGGTCTTGGGCGGATCCCGTGGTTGCGGCGAAGAGCGCCGCCGCTGCGAAGAGTGATCTATAGAAGTTCATCGCGGCACAATGCCGCGTCGCGATTACCCGAGAGCGTCGCGTTGGAAACCTTTTGTTGCCAGTTTGTAGCGGGTCCTCGCTTGCGCGCCTAGCCGAGCTCGGGCCCGTCGAGCTGGCGAACTTCGCACTCGATGTCCCATTCGTCGCCGTGGATCCGCAGGAAGCGCTTGGTCAGCTCGACCGCTTCCTGCATGGATTTCGCCTCGAGGATCGCATAGCCGCCGATCACCTCCTTGGTCTCGGCAAACGGTCCGTCGGTCGTCGACAGCTTGCCCCCGCGCAGGCGTATACGCACGCCCTCCGCGCTCGGACGCAGGCCCGCGGTGCTGATCAGGTGGCCCTTGCGCGTCATCTCCTCGATGAGCTTGCCCATGTCCTGCATGAGCTGCTCGCTCGGCGCCACGCCGCGTGTCTCGTCGACGCGGATCATCGACAGGTATCGCATGGCCGAGGACTATCCCAGCTCGCGCGAGCTCTCGATGATCTTCGACACCAGGCCGTAGCCGATCGCCTCTTCGGCGCTCATCCAGAAGTCGCGTTCCATGTCGGTGAGCACCTTCTGGAGCGTCTGGCCGGTCTGCTTGGAGATCACCTTGGCGATGCGCTCGCGCGTGCGCAGGATTTCCTTCGCCTGGATGGCGATGTCGGTGGCGGGGCCGCCGGCGCCGCCGCCGGGCTGATGGATCATGAAGCGCGTATTCGGCAGGCACAGGCGCCGCTCCCGGGACGCCGCGAGGAAGACGTGCGTGCCGGCGCTCGCCACCCACCCGGTGCCCACGGTGGTGACCGGCGCGCGCACGAAACGGATGATGTCGTGGATCGAATCGCCGGATTCGACGTGGCCGCCCGGCGACGAGATCAGCACCGTGATCGGCGCGTCGGAATCCTCCGCCAGCGCGATGAGGCGCGTGCACGTGGCGCGCGCCACCGCGTGGTTGATCTCGCCGAACAGCATGACGAAGCGCGACTTGAAGGCCAGGCGATCGGCGATCGCATCCGTTCGTTCAGGGGCTTCGGGCTTTTCCTCGTTGACTTCCATCGCGTGCTCCTTGTAGGTTCGCCGCAATGGTACAACGCGATCGAATCACGCGATGCAGGAAGAGCGGGGGCCCGCCGAAGCGGCGGCCCCGACTTGGCGGCGCGCAGCGCCTCGTCTTAGTTGCTCGAAGTAATCTCGCACGCCCAGCCGTCGCGAACGAGGTGGCCGCCCTGCCATTTGTAATTTACGCTGGCCTCGGTGCCTGCGGGACAGTCTTGCGGGTTCTGGACAGTGTCGCGTCCGAGGTCATAGGCCGACGCCGACAGGGCAAAGCCCGACAGGAGAATGACTGCGATTTTCCTCATGGTGTGTTCCTTTCGAGTACGTGAGAGTGTTGAAGGATGTTGGGTCGAGCGCAGGCACGTTAGCGGGACGCGCGCACGGATCGGTTTCACTTTGCGCGGTGCCCGCTACACGTGCAATATGACCTGCAGGTGTCAAGAAGCCTACTGATACGACAGCTCTGCGAGCTGGGCGTCGAGGCGGGCGGCGTGCTGCTGGTGCACTCGTCATTCTCGAAGATCGCGCCGGTGGAGGGCGGGCCGCGCGGGTTGATCGAAGCACTGCTCGCGGCGCTCGGCGAGCGCGGAACGCTGGTCATGCCGAGCATGGCGGACGACGACGACACGCCGTTCGACCGCCGCAGCATGCCGTGCAGGACCGTCGGCATCGTCGCCGACACGTTCTGGAGAATGCCGGGTGTCCTGCGCAGCGACAGCCCGCATGCCTTCGCAGCGATCGGGCCGCACGCCGAGCGGATCACCTTGCCGCATCCGGTCGATGTGCCGCACGGCCTGGATAGCCCGCCGGGACGGGTCTACGAGCTCGGCGGCCAAGTCCTTCTGCTCGGGGTAGCACACGACGCCGATACCACCATCCACGTCGCCGAGAACATCGCGGGTGTGCGCTACCGACAGCCCAAGCACGCCACCGTGATGCGCGAAGGACGGCTGACGCGCTACGAGTACGGCGAGACCGACCATTGCTGCGAGAACTTCCGCCTGCTCGATGCATGGCTGGAGGCCGAGGGCCGCCAGCGCCGTGGCCGCGTCGGCAACGCAGAGGCGCGCCTTGCGCGCTCGCGCGACATCGTGGCGGCCGCGCTCGAGCGCCTGCGCGGGAATGAAACTGTATTCCTGCACGCCAGCGGGTCGTGCGGCGAATGCGATGCGGCGCGCACCGGCGCTGTAACATTCGGCGCATAGCGAGAGGAGGGCTGAGTGGTGCGCGTAGGCATCGTAGGCGTGAGCGGCTATGGGGGAGGCGAGCTGCTGCGCTTGGTCGCGGGCCATCCGAGCTTCGAGCTCGCGTACGTCGCCGGAGAGTCGAGCGCCGGGCAGACGCTCGACCAGCGCTTCCCCTGGCTTGCGGGACGCGACGAAGGCGCGCTCGTCATCCAGCCGTTCGAGCCGCCGAAAGTCCCGGCGCTCGAGCTGCTCTTCGTATCGCTGCCGACCGGCAAGTCGCGCGACCCGCTTGCGCGCGTGCCGCAGAAGGTGAAGATCGTCGATGTCGGCGGCGATCACCGCTTCGTCGATGGCTGGACCTATGGGCTCACCGAGCTCCCAGGGCAACGGGTGCAGATCGCGCGCGCGGCGCGGCTCGCGAATCCCGGCTGCTATCCCGCGGCCGCGCTCCTCGCGCTCGCGCCGCTCGCGAAAGAGCGCCTGATCGAGCTCGAAGGCGTCGTCATCGACGCCAAGAGCGGCGTCACCGGCGCCGGCCGCGGCGGTGCCAGCGCGTTCGGCTACGCCGAGACGAACGAGGATCTCTTCGCCTACGGAATGGCTTCGCACCCGCACGTGCCCGAAATCGAAACCGCGCTGACGCAGGCCGGCGGCGCGAAAGCGAGCGTCGCCTTCACGCCGCACCTCGTCTCTATGTCGCGCGGGCTGCTTGCGACTTGCTATGCGCGGCCGCGCGATGGCGTGAGGTCAGAGCAACTGCATGACGCCGCCGCTGCGCTCTATGCGAACGAGCCTTTCATCCGGCTGACGCGAATGCAAGCCGGCGCTGGTCCGCACACCGGCTGGGCTACAGGATCCAACTTCGCTTTTCTTTCCTACGCGATCAATGCTCGCACCGGCCTCGTCGTCGCGCTTGGCGCCATCGACAACCTGGGCAAGGGCGCGGCCGGACAGGCGCTGCAGAACGCCAACCTCATGACTGGACAGCCGGAAACCGCAGGTTTGGGCGGACTGCCGGTGCGACCCTGAAAGCGCAAGCTCTCTGTCACAAATCTGCAATACGCCAATGTGAAACCCTGTGACGAAGGCCCACGAGTAACTTAACGGTCATCAAAAAAGGCTTGGGGGCAGGCATGGCGAGATCACACGAGGTCCGCGACGACGGAGCAAGGGCTGCGATTCAGGCGATTCTGTACGAGCTCCCTGAGGATCATCCCGCGCGCGAGGCCTACAAGGCGGGGGCGGATCCCATCCGTCTCATCAATCTCGTCGACCGCGAGGACCTGTCCGAGAAGCTGAACCAGGCGTGGCAAGACTGGTATACGAGACGGCTCCTGCGCCAACGCTGGGGGAGCGCGGGCTAGAAGACAAGCACTGAGTTAGCCTCGAGCGGATACGACGCTCTACGCCGCCGTGGCGGTGTCAGTCGCCTCGATCGCTTTCAGCTTGCTGCGGAATGACGCGAGCGCGTTCTGTACGCGCAGCCGCACGAAATCGGCGCCGCGCACTCGCCCCGTGTCGCCCGAGGAGAGCAGCTCGCTGTAATTCTCGATGCTGCGGATGGCGCGACGGCATTCGACATCGGGCGCAGCATGCGTTGCCGCGCGGCAGAGCGCCTGTACATCGACGAGAGCGTCCGGCCCGAGCCTGCCCTTCGGATGGGCCGCGAAGAACTGCTCAAGGGCGCGATGTGCCGCACGCGCCTGCTCGAAATCGATCGGAGTCATCTGCGTACTTTGCCGCAGTTTCTGCGCGACGCCTAGCTCGCGCGCGAACCGGCGCACGCGTGCCGATTCCGGCGCGTAAGTGCCGGCAGCAGCAGCCGAATTTGCTGCACAAAATTTAGGCAATCCGATCGCCGCGAGATGCGCGCTTCGCGTGTCGCCACACGGCGTCGCCGTTATCCACAGTTTTTGTGGATATCTCGCCCGACGTCGTCGATCCGCCGTGCAACTGCGCGCGACGATTCCATCGCGGTGGTGACTGCACGTGAACGTTCAGCAACCGCTCGTCGAGCCCCGCAAGTACTTGTCATGAAACGGCAACATTGCGCGCCTATCGTTCGCCGTCGTTTAGTGCTCTCTCCATCTCGACTGCCAGAGGTTTCAGGGACATGCTCAACGTCAGACGGTCCCGCGCGCTCGCCATCGCGGCCGCGGCGCTCTTTTCCACTTCAGCATTGGCTGCTGACATTACGGGAGCCGGCGCAACCTTTCCTTATCCGATCTATGCCAAGTGGGCGGACGCCTACAAGAAGGAAACCGGTGTCGGGGTGAACTACCAATCGATCGGTTCGGGCGGCGGGATCAAGCAGATCACGGCGAAGACGGTCCAGTTCGGCGCCTCCGACATGCCGATGAAGCCCGAGGAGCTCGAGAAGAACGGCCTGATGCAGTTCCCCGCGATCATGGGCGGCGACGTCATGGTGTACAACGTGAAGGGCGTGGCTTCGGGCGCCATCACGCTGACCGGCCCGCAAGTGGCGGACATCTATCTGGGCAAGATCAAGAAATGGAACGACCCGGCGCTGACGAAGCACAATCCCGGGGTCAAGCTGCCCGACCAGGCGATTTCGGTGGTGCACAGGTCCGACGGCTCCGGCACCACGTTCATCTTCGCGAACTACCTGTCGAAGGTGAGCGAAGAATGGAAATCCAAGGTCGGTGAAGGCACCTCCGTGGCCTGGCCCACCGGCGTCGGCGGCAAAGGAAACGAGGGCGTGGCCTCGTACGTGCAGCGGATCGACGGGGCCATCGGCTACGTGGAATACGCGTACGCCAAGCAGAACAAGGTGGCGGTGGCGAAGATGGTCAACCGCGACAGCCAGGTCGTCGCGCCTGGAGAAGAGTCGTTCAAGGCTGCGGCCGCCAGCGCGGACTGGGCGAAGGCGCCGGGCATGTACCTCGTGCTGACCGACCAGGCCGGGAAGGCGAGCTGGCCGATGACCGGAGCCTCCTTCATCCTGATGCATACGCAGCAGGAGAAGCCCGACATGGCGAAGGAAGTCCTCAAGTTCTTCGACTGGGCGTTCAAGAACGGTGATGCCATGGCGAGCGAGCTCGACTACGTGCCGATGCCCGACGCCGTGGTCTCGCTCATCAAGGCGGCGTGGAAGCAGCGGATCAAGGACGCCGCCGGCAGGCCGGTGTACTGATCGCGGGGCGAAACAGCGGAGCGGGCCGCGATCGCACGCTTTTTCTTTAGAATCCGCGGGGGGTGGTTTCCGGATGAGCGCCGTGCCTGGCTCGCCAGCCGATTACGACATCGCAGTGGCTTTGCCGCGCAACGGCGTCACGCCGCCCGGCCGGGACGCGCTCGGGCGCTGGAAGGACCGGGCCTTCGAGTGGCTGACGCGCGTCTTCGCCCTGCTGGTGTTCAGCATCCTCGGCGCGATCCTGGTCTCGCTCCTCGCGGGCAGCACGCTTTCGCTCGAGAAATACGGCGTGGCGTTCCTGTGGCGCGAAGACTGGGACCCGGTGCGCGAGCAGTTCGGCGCGCTGGTGCCGATCTACGGGACCCTGCTCACTTCGTTCATCGCGCTCGCGATCGGCGTCCCGGTGAGCTTCGGCATCGCGCTGTTCCTCACGGAGCTGTCGCCGCCGTGGCTCAAGCGCCCGCTCGGAACCGCGATCGAGCTGCTGGCGGCGATCCCATCGATCATCTACGGCATGTGGGGCCTGTTCGTGTTCACGCCGCTGTTCCAGGCGCACCTGCAGCCTTGGCTGATCGGCACCCTGGGCGGCGTGCCCGGCCTGGGGGTCCTGTTCGAGGGGCCGCCGCTCGGCATCGGCATGCTGACCGCGGGGCTGATCCTGTCCATCATGGTGATACCGTTCATCACGGCGGTGATGCGCGACGTGTTCGAGCTGGTACCGCCGATGCTGAAGGAGTCGGCGTACGCGCTCGGCGGTACCACCTGGGAAGTGGTATGGCGCGTGGTGCTGCCGTTCACCAAGGTCGGCGTCGTGGGCGGCATCATGCTGGGCCTGGGGCGCGCCCTGGGCGAGACGATGGCGGTGACGTTCGTCATCGGCAACGCCCACCGGCTCTCGGCCTCGCTCATGGCGCCGGGCAACAGCATCGCCTCGGCGCTCGCCAACGAGTTCACCGAGGCGGTCGGCGATCTGTATTTCGCGTCGCTCATCGAGCTCGGCCTGATTCTGTTCGCGATCACGACCGTGGTCCTCGCGGCCTCCAAGCTGCTGCTCTCGCGCCTCGCGCGCCGCGAGGGCGTCCGCACCTGAGCCCATGAGCGCCATCAACGCGGCCAACCCCACGTACCGGACGCGCAAGCGCGTGAACGTGCTGATGCTCGCCGTATCGTCGCTCGCGCTGGCCTTCGGCCTGTTCTGGCTGGTCTGGATCCTCGCCACCCTGCTCTACGAAGGCGGCAGCGCCCTCGTGCGCGCCTCGCTCTATGCGCAGATGACGCCGCCGCCGGGCGCCGACGGCGGTCTCGCCAACGCGATCGTGGGGAGCCTCATCATGGTGGCCTCCGGCACCCTGATCGGAACCCCGGTCGGGATTCTCGCCGGCACCTACTGCGCCGAATACGGCCGCTCGGGTTGGCTTGCGTCGGGCACGCGCTTCCTGAACGACGTGCTGCTTTCCGCGCCGTCGATCGTGATCGGCCTGTTCGTATATTCCGTCTACGTGGCGCGCGTCGGCCACTTTTCCGGCTGGGCCGGGTCGGTGGCGCTCGGCCTGCTGGTGGTGCCGGTGGTGGTGCGCACCACCGACGACATGCTCAAGCTGGTGCCGAACAGCTTGCGCGAGGCGGCGTTCGCGCTCGGCTGCCCGAGCTGGAAGGTGATCACCCTGGTGACCTATCGCGCCGCGCGCACCGGCATCGTCACCGGCATCCTGCTGGCGGTCGCGCGCATCAGCGGCGAGACCGCACCGCTGCTCTTCACCTCGCTCAACAACCAGTTCTGGTCGCTCGATCTGAACAAGCCGCTCGCGAACCTGCCGGTGGTGATCTTCCAGTTCGCGATGAGCCCTTACGAGGACTGGCATCGCCTCGCGTGGGGCGGCGCGGCGCTGATCACGCTCGCCGTGCTCGCCCTCAACATCGCCGCGCGAGTCGTCTTCAGAAAACATGGCTAGCGTACTTACTCCGCGCCCGGATGTCAGGGGCAATGGCGGCGCCGCGCCGGCGGCGCGGCCCAAGCTGCAGATCCGCAACCTCAACTTCTACTACGGGGCGTTCCACGCGCTCAAGAACATCAGCCTGGACATCCCCGAGCGCATGGTCACCGCGTTCATCGGCCCGTCGGGCTGCGGCAAGTCGACGCTATTGCGCACGCTGAACAAGATGTACGCCATCTACCCCGAGCAGCGCGCCGAGGGCGAGATCCTGATGGACGGCGAGAACCTGATCGACTCGCGGCAGGACGTGTCGCTCATCCGTGCGCGCATCGGCATGGTGTTCCAGAAGCCCACGCCGTTCCCGATGTCGATCTACGACAACGTCGCGTTCGGCGTGCGCCTGTTCGAGCGCCTGTCGATGCGCGACATGGACGAGCGCGTGGAGTGGGCGCTGATGCGCGCGGCCCTCTGGGACGAGGTGAAGGACAAGCTGCGCCAGAACGGCGACAGCCTCTCCGGCGGCCAGCAGCAGCGCCTGTGCATCGCGCGCGGCATCGCGATCAAGCCCGAGGTGCTGCTGCTCGACGAGCCCTGCTCGGCGCTCGATCCGATTTCCACCGCCAAGATCGAGGAGCTGATCCACGAGCTCAAGTCCGATTACACGGTCGTGATCGTGACGCACAACATGCAGCAGGCGGCGCGCGTGTCCGACTTCACCGCCTACATGTACCTCGGCGAGCTGATCGAGCACGGCGGCACCGACGATCTGTTCATCAAGCCGACGAAGAAGCAGACCGAGGATTACATCACCGGCAGATTCGGCTGAATGCCCGGCCGAGCCGGCGGCGTTCTAGAACAACTCTAAAACCTCTGTGTGGCGCTGCGGACGGGTATTTGTCCGGCGGGCGATTTTGGCTAGCATTTTCCGCCATGGACGTGCTGCTGGTAGACGATCATCCCATCATCCACGAAACGCTGCGCGCGATGGTGCGCTCGCTGCGCCCCGCGGCGGACTTTCACAGCCAGTTCGACCTCGACGCAGGCTTGTGCGAGGCGCGGCGGCTGGAGCGGCTCGAGCTGGTGCTGCTCGACCTCGGTCTGCCGGGATGCTCCGGGATGGACGCGCTCGTCAAATTTCGCAGCGCCGTGCCCAACGCGCGCGTGGTCGTCATCTCGGCCGACCAGGATGACGAGCGCGTGCGCGAGGCGCTGAGCGAGGGCGCGGCAAGCTACGTGCCCAAAACCCTCCGGCCGAAGGCCATGGTCGACGCGCTGCGCACGATCCTCGACGGGGGCATGTACACGCCGCCGGCCGCTGCGGCGCGGCCCTGACCGAGAAATAGTTCACAAATCCGTCGAAGGGAAGCTGAACCCGTGAGCGGGTTGGCTCTAGCACGCCGCTTTCCGGGGTAGGATTTTCCTTGCATGGACGTCCTGCTCGTCGACGACCACCCGATCCTCCACGAGACGTTGCGCGTGGTGGTGGGCTCGGTCGCCCCGCAAGCGCAGTTCCACGGCGAAACCAGCCTCGGCGGCGGCATCTCCAGGGCGCGTCAGCTGAAGGACGTGCAACTGGTGCTGCTCGATCTCATGCTGCCCGGCTGCAACGG
>Ga0207648_10001768_pt1 | contig 23669 bp, 18 predicted proteins | sample KBSMisM32_FD_184310 | JGI IMG/M metagenome (GOLD analysis project Ga0207648, IMG submission 184310) | Miscanthus rhizosphere microbial communities from Kellogg Biological Station, Michigan, USA - KBS Miscanthus M3-2 (SPAdes) (version 2) | ecosystem: Host-associated > Plants > Roots >...
ATGTCCTGCGAGCCGAGGCGCATGGTGACACTGCCGTCGGAGCCGATCTCGCAGTGCGCCACCGACGGACCGCGGCCGCCGCCTCCCCACGTGCAGATCGCGACGCCCATGCCGGTCTTGATCGATCCCGGCGTCGTGTCGCCAGTCGCGTGCCGCTTGCTCCAGCCGAACGCCTCGGCGCCTTCGCGCAGGTAGCTGCGCTGCATCGCGTTGGGCGCTTCGGGAGGCAGGTTCTTGATCCGGAACTCGACCGGATCCATCTTCACCAGGTCGGCGAGCTCGTCCATCATGATCTCGGTGATGAACGATCCCTGCGGATGCCCGGGCGCGCGCATCGGGCGCTGCGTGCCGGTGTTGATGAAGACGTCCTTGTGCGTGCGCCGCCGGTTGGCGATCTGGTAGATGTAGGGCAGCGGGAACCCCGCCGCGGCGCCGGCGCCGCCGGTGCCCCACGACTCGGCGTCGAACGCGGTGATGATGCCGTCGGCCGACACGCCCGCCTTGATGTGCGCCGCCGCCGACGGGCGGTTGCCGGTGGCGAGATGCTCTTCCTTGCGATCGAGCATCAGTTTCACCGGCGCGCCCGCCTGCTTCGCGAGCTTCGCGCAGATCAATCCCTCGGCGCCGAGCTGCAGCTTGCTGCCGAAGCCGCCGCCCATGTACTGACAGATGACGCGGACGTTGGTCTGGGGAATGTTCAGGGCCGAGGCCAGGTTGTCCTTCGCCGAGTTGACGCCCTGCGTCGTCACCCACGCGGTCAGCTTGTCCCCTTCCCACTCGCACACCGTGCCGTGCGATTCCATGCACACGTGCGTGATGACGTGCGTCGAGTAGGTCTGGTCGATCGTGAACGCCGCCGCCTGGAATCCCGCCGCCAGATCGCCGGCTTCCGCCGCATTCGCCTGGCGGACATTGGCCGGGGTGAACACATCGGGCGCCCTGCCGGCCAGCGCGGAGTCGACGCTGATCACCGCCGGCAGCACCTCGTATTCGACCTTCACCGCGCGCGCGGCGTCGATGGCGTGCTCTTCGGTGTCGGCGGCGACGGCCGCCACCTCGTCGCCCTGGTACATGACCACCGCGGTCTTCGGATCCTTCAGGTCGCGGTGCACGAACGCGGTCTTGAAACCGGGCACGCGCTCGGCGGCGGAGAGGTCCACCGACACGACGCGTGCGTGCGGGTACGGCGAACGGACGATGCGCCCGTACAACATGCCTGGACGGTTGACGTCGAAGGTGTACTTCGCGCGTCCGCTGACCTTGTCGGGGCCGTCGAGACGCTTGACGCGCGTGCCGACGACGGTCTTCGGCGTGGACGGCCAGTTGTATTTCGGATCGACCGGCGGCTGCTGCGGCTGGTTGCCGCGGCCCTGATTAGCCACGACGCACCTCCTCGGTCAGCGGCGCGTCGGCCGCTTCGAGGTCTCCCGCCGATGTGCGCGCGCCGCGCGAGCTCAGGCTCGCCACCGCTTCGAAGACGCGCGAGAACGTCCCGCAGCGGCAGATGTTGCCGTCGAGCCCCTTCTTGATCTGTTCGGGGGTGGCGTTGGGATGCTTCTCGAGCAGGCCGACGCTCGCCATGACGAAGCCCGGCGTGCAGAAGCCGCACATCAGCGCGTCCTTGTCGCAGAAGGCCTGCTGCACGGGATGCAGCGTGCCGCCGCTGGCGAGGCCGTCCACCGTACGGATCTTCTTGCCCTGGACTTCGATCGCGAGCGTCGAGCAGGCGTAGACGGTACGACCGTCCACGATCATCGTGCAGGCGCCGCAGGCGCCGCGATCGCAGCCGCGTTTGTTGCCGGTCAGATCGGCGCGCATGCGCAGCGCATCGAGGAGCGTGACGCGCGGCTCGATCTGCAGGCGCAGCGACCGGCCGTTGACGTTGAGCGTCACGGGCACGGCGCCCGGGCCGACCGCGTTGACCCCGCTCTGCGCGTCGGCTCCCGGAGCGTTGCCCAGCACACCGGCGGCGACGCCGCCCGCGCCGACCGTCTTGAGAAACGTTCGCCGGCTGAAGCCCGGCTCATCCTTGCGTTTCGGCATAGAGGACCTCAGAAGGACGGAATCTTACTGCAAACCGGGGACAGGGTTCTAAGGTTCTAAAGGTTCTAGGTTCTAAGGGTTCGGGAGGTTCTACGGTTCAGGTTCAGGTTCTTCGGTTCATCCGCGCGCGGTTGCGGGCCTGGGCTTCGGCGTTCGAGCTGCGCCACTCGTCAATCGAGAACGCGCCGGGACCGGCCAGCATCAGCGCGACGAGGGCGCCGATCAGGACCAGGCTGTATTCGACGCCGTGCCCCTGGTTCGGGGTCATGGACCAGTTCAGGAAGAAGCCGTTCTGGGCGTGCACTTTCCAGACGGCGATCAGCATCGCCAGCGCGAGGGCCAGGGACGCCCACAGCGTGCCGGCGCCGGCGATCAGCATGAGGCCGCCGACGAACTCGGTCAGGCCGAGGGTCACGGCGAGAGGATACGCGGGGGCGAGGCCGAGGCCGGCGAGATACGCGGAGGTGCCCGGCAGCCCGCCGCCGCCCCACGCGCCGAACAGTTTCTGGGCCCCATGCGCGACAAAGACAGCCCCCACGCACAGGCGCAGCGCGGTGAGGCCGTAAGGACGCATCGACTGCGTATTCTGCACCAAAAAGGCTGTAGGCTTAGGCCGTTCAGGAGGGCCGCGATGCTGACTCGACGCGCGTTTCTCGGTGCCGGGACCACGGGCGCGGTAGCGCTCACCGCCTTCACCAACGAGAGCCTCACGCGGGTCGCCGCCGCGGCCGCGCGGGCGGCCGACCGGCCGCCGTCCGACGTTGCCGGCGACGAGACCTACTGGCGCGAGATCCAGCAGGGCTTCACGCTCGATCGGACCATCGTCAACCTCAACAACGGCGGCTGCTGCCCGAGCCCGCGCGTCGTCCACGAGGCGTTCAAGCGCTACCTCGATCTGTCGAACGAGGCGCCTGTGTATCACATGTGGCAGATCCTCGAGCCGAACATCGAGACGGTGCGGCGGCGCCTGGCCGCCGAGTTCGGCTGCGATCCCGAGGAGATGGCGATCACGCGCAACGCCAGCGAGGCGCTGCAGATCGCGCAGCTCGGGATCGACATGACAGCGGGCGACGAGGTGGTCACGACCAACCAGGACTACGGGCGCATGCTCGACACCTGGGATCAGCGCGTGCGCCGCGACGGGATCACGGTGAAGAAGATCTCGTTCCCGGTGCCTCCGCCGTCGATGGACGACCTCGCGGATCGTTTGATCTCCTCGATCGGCCCGAAGACGAAGGTCCTCCACTTCTGCCACATCACCAACCTCACCGGGCAGATCTTCCCGGTGAAGAAGATCTGCGACGCCGCGCGCGCCAAGGGCGTGAAGACGATCGTCGACGGCGCGCACGCCTTCGCGCACTTCCCCTACAAGGCCTCGGACCTGGGCTGCGACTACTACGGCACCAGCCTGCACAAGTGGCTGCTCGCGCCGATCGGCACGGGCTTCCTCTACGTGCGCCGCGAGAACATCGAGTCGCTGTGGGGGCTGCAGCCGACGGCGGGGTCGCGCGCGAAAGACATCCGCAAGTTCGAGGAGATTGGCACGCACCCGGCGGCGAACCACAACGCGATCGCCGAAGCGCTCACCTTCCACGACGGCATGGGGATCGAGCGCAAGGCGGCGCGCCTGCGCTACCTGCGCAACCGCTGGGCCAACCGTCTGCAGGCGACCGGCCGCTTCAAGATCCACACGAACCTGGATCCGGCGCAGTCGTGCGCGATCGGGACGGTGCAGGTGCTGGGCGTGCCGACGGGCAAGGCCGTGCAGCAGCTGTGGGACAAGTGGCGGATCATCGCTACGCCGATCGTCCACGCCGAGTACGAGGGGATCCGCGTGACGCCGAACGTCTACACGACGCTGGAAGAGATCGACACGTTCGCGGGCGCGATGGAAAAAGTTGCGGCCGGCAGCTGACGCTGCCGGCCGCCCCTTTGCTCTACTCCGCCCCGAGACTTACCTGATTTCCACGATCGCGAAGTTCCACTGGTCGCCCGTGGGCGCCGTGTCGTTCAGCGTCACGGTCGATCCCGCCGGACCGGAGAGCGCGTTGCGGAACTGCGTCCACATCGTGTCGCCGCTCGGCGAGAGGAACTCGTGGAACTTGGTCTGGCCGGTGCCGACCGTCCGGGCGATGGCCCGGTCGAAGTCGTTGCCGACGCCGTAGATCAACGAGTTGTCCGACGTCGTCACCAGGCTGATCGTCGGCGCGCCGCTCGCGGCCGATCGGATCGCCGAGGCGCCGACTCCGGTCGCGTTCGAGAACGCCGCCACGCTCAGCGACTGGTTGACCGGCGCACCGAGCACCAGCGTCACCGACTGGGTGCTGGTGATCGCCGCGTTGGTCAGCGCCGCCGGCGCGTTGGCGGTCCAGATCTCGGACACGCCGCGCGATCCGGCCGCGCGCTGCAGGCGCGTCCACACCAGGCCGCCACCCGACACGGTGAGGAACTGGTTGTTCGCCCCCTCGCCCGGCGTCGGACCGTCGGACGCGACCAGCGCGACCAGGACGGTCGGACCGGTGGTGGTGATGAGCGCGCTGCGCGCGCCGGTGCCATCCGAGAACGCCTGCGCCACGCGCGTCGGCGCGTTCACGTTCACGGTGACGCTGCCGGTCGCGCTGCCGCCGCGGCCGTCGTTGATGGTGTAGGTGAACGACCCGGCGCCGCTGAAGCCCGCCGCCGGCGTGAAGATCACCGTGCCGTCGAGCTGGATGGCCGCCGCGCCGCCGACGAACGACTGCACCGTCGCCAGCACGATCGCGTCGCCGTCCGGATCGGTATCCGCCACCGCGCCCGCCGTCGTTCCGCCGACCACGTCGATGCGGACCGGGATGCCCGGCCTGGTCGTCGCGGTGTCAGCGTTGGCGATCGGCGCGCGGTTCGGCGGCGGCGGAGCCGTCACCGTGATCGTCACCGTCGCGGTCGCCAGGCCGCCGCGGCCGTCGCTGATCGTGTAGGTGAACGTGTCGATGCCCGACGTGACGCCGGTGTTCGGCGTGTAGGTCACGGTCAGGCCGGAGTTGACGACCGTCCGTCCGCGCGCCCCGTTGGTCGCCGCGGTGATGGTCAGCGCGTCGCCGTCCGGATCGGTGTCGTTGAGCAGCACGCCGACGATGACCGCCGTCGCCGGCTGCGTCGAGTCGGCATCGTCGACCGCGACCGGTGCGCCGTTGACCGGGGTCTGTCCCGGGTTGACGGTGACCGTCACGGTACCGGTGTCGGTGCCGCCGCGGAAGTCGTCGATGTCGTAGGTGAACGTATCCGTGCCGCTGAACCCGGCCGCCGGCGTGTAGGTGATGAACGCGCCGTTGTTCAGGATCTCGGCCGTGCCGTGCGCCGGCGTGCTCACCGCCACCATCTGGAGCGGATCGCCGTCCGGATCGATGTCGTTGTCGAGCGCGCGGATCGTGACCGCGTTCGGCGCGGTCGTCACCGCCACGTCGTCACCGGCCACCGGCTTCTGGTTCGGCGGCAGCGGCGGAACGACGCCGTTGGCGATGCGGCCCGAGACGGTGAACTGGTTGGTCTCGTCGATCCTGGCGACGACCTGGCCGGAGGCGCTCAGCTCTTCGATGCGGATGAAGTTGCCGCCGGGGCCGGGCGTGATCGCGTGCAGGACGCTGGGATCGCCGATGAAGCCTGCCGGCGCGTCGCTGAGCGGCGCCCAGGTCAGGAACGGCCACGTGCGCGCGTTCAGCACTTCACGGAAATCGCTCGGCGACGAGAAGCTGCCGAAGTCGTCGGTGAAGTTGATGCGGCCGCCGGTGACATCGGGCTCGGCGACGAGGTCGTCATGGCCGTAGGGATGCGAGATGCGATAGGTCACGTTCGGCTTCAGGCCGCTGATGCGGATGCGGATGCGGCCGAACACGATCTGCTCGCCGGGAATGAGCTCCGGCGTGTTGAACGCGCCCTCGAGCACGAGACGCACCAGCGACTTGTCGGGCAGGTGCGGGAACGTGGCCTCGACGTCGTAGTAGAAGAACTCGTCGTTGAAGTTGGTGGTCGACGGATCCCCCGTCACGGAGGGGGGCTTGGTCAGATCCGGAATCGGCGTGAGGCACAGGTTGGCGTCGTCGATACACGGCGCCAGCGAGCGGCCGTTCTGGTCGGTGTAGAAGGCCGGATAGCCGATGCGCAGATCGATCGGGCCGACCGTCTTCTGCGGCGCGCCGGCGATCACGCCGAAGCCGCTGAGCGGGACCTGGTGCGGGCTCCCGAGCGCGTTGTCGCCGATGTTGAGGCGCCCGGTTCGCGCACCGGCGGCGCCGGGCCGGAAGCTGACCGTTACGGTACAGACCTGGCCCGAGGCGAGGGCGGCGCCGGTGCACGAATTGGCCGCGATCGTGAAGTCCGCGGCATTGGTGCCGCCGACGCTCATCGACGAGAACGTCAGCGTGCCGCCACCGCCGTTCGACAACGTGATCGTGTGGTTGACGCTGGTTCCAGTGGCTACCGTGCCGAAGCCGATGGAGTTCTGAACGGGGCCGCTCGCCGCAGTCTGAAGCACGAGCAGCGGGCTTCCCGTCTGCGCGCGCAGCAGCGTGCCGCCCGCAAGTGCGAGGACGGCGCCGATCGCGGCGAGCCGCTGAGTGCGGCGTCGAACGGCAGTCTGCCGTCCGGGTTTCCGAATGAACGCGAGCATAGCTATGCCCTCCTGGGACTAAGCCCAACAGCCGAGACGGACGTGAAGTGAGATCGGCGCGACGACGCCGATGGCGTCTGGTTGCTCCGCCGAGTGCCGTCAGAGTCGCAGAGGGCGGCGGGACTGCCAATCGATCTTTGGTGCGGGGGAGTAGTATGTGGAAGTGCTTTGTTTAGAATGAATTAAAATTCATTCATCGAATATTAATCGAATTTTCATCTGGAAATGAAAACGGCCGGGCGCTGCTCGAGCGCCCGGCCGTTGCCGTGCATTTCGCTGTCGATCGACGCTACTGGATCTGCGATCCCGTCGTCTTCAGGGGGCGTCCTTCGGCGTCGTACGACTCGTAGGCGCCGAGCTTCTTGAGCGCCGGCTCCACCTTCGCGGCGTCGCCGACCGCTACGATCTGCAGCTTGTCAGTGGACCAGTACTTCTGCGCCACGCGCTGGATGTCGGCGGCGGTGATCGCCTCGATGCGCGCCGGGTAGGTGTCCCAGTAATCCGCCGGCAGCTTGTAGAGGTACCGGTCGACGTAGTTCTGCAGGATGCCGTTCGGGCTCTCGAGCGACAGCGCGAACCCGGCGATCATCGCCTTCTTCGTATCGGCGAGCTCTTTGTCGCCCACCGCCACCTCGCGCATCTGCTTGATCTCGTCGAGCAGATCGGTCAGCGCCGCGTCGGTCACCTCGGAGCGCACGTCGGTGGACGCCGACCACGATCCGGTGATGCGGCTTGCGCTGAAGCTGCTGTAGGCGCCGTAGGTGTAGCCCTTCTGCTCGCGCAGGTGCTCGAAGAGACGGCCGGTCGGGCCGCCGCCGAGCACGCGGTTGGCGACGGTCAGCGCGTCGTAATCGGGATTGGTGCGCTCGATGCTCTGCGTACCGACGCGCAGGCTGGTCTGCACCGAGTTGGGCCGCGCGACGAACGAGACCGTCGCCCGCTGCGGCGTGGACGGCGCGGTCTGCGCGCCGATGCTGGCGCCGGATTTCTTCCACGCCCCGAACGCCGCTTCCGCCTTGCTCTTCGCCTGGTCGAGCGAGATGTCGCCGGCGACGGCCAGCACGGCGCGATCGGGCAGGTAGTGCGCCTTGTGGAACTCGACCAGCGCGTCGCGGTTCAGCGCCTCGAGCGCCGCCGGCGTCGGCGCAACCCGCGAGAGCGGGTGATCGCCGAAGAGCGCCTTCGACAGCCGCTCCTGCGCCAGGAACCCCGGCTGCATCCGGTTGTTGATGAAGCTGGCGCGGGTCCGGGTCTTGTAGCGATCGATCTCGGCCTGCGCGAACGACGGGTTCATCAGCACGTCCGCCATCAATCCGAGCACCGTGTCGAGGTTGTTGGTCAGCCCGTTGCCGCTGACGGTCGCAAACGGCGACGAGAGGCCGGCGCTCACGCCGACCGCCGCCGCCAGCCGATCGAGCTGCTCGGAGATCTGCTCCGACGTCTTCGTCGTCGTCCCCTCGCGCATGAGCGACGCCGTGAACGAGGCGAGACCCGGAATCGTGGGCGGATCGTAGTAGCCGCCGGCGCCGTCGACGATCATCTGGAAGAAGACCTGCGGCGCGCGATGATCTTCGATGACGATCAGGTGCACGCCATTCGAGAGATCGGCCTCCTGTGATTTCGGCAGCGAGACCTTGAGGACCTCCTTGGTCACCGGGGCCTTGTTCTTCAGGACGGTCCCGGCCGCCTTCGACGGGTTGCCGGGGGGCTGCATCGCCGGCTGCTGTGCGGCGACGACGGCCGTGAAGGCGCAGGCGACGGCGAGCGCGAGTGCGTGGCGCTTCACTGCTGGCCTCCCTTCCCCGATCCGGTTCCCGCCGCCGACTTCGGCAGCGTGATGACGACCGAGCGGTTCTCCTTGGTCAGGTACTTCTTGGCGACGCGCTGCACGTCGGCGGCGGTGACCTTCATGTAGTTGTCGGCGCGCGTGTTGATCAGATTGGGGTTGTCGTAGAAGAGCGCGTACTCGCCGAGCTGGATGGCGCGCTGCAGCGTGCTCGTCACCGCACCCGCCTGGTTGCGGATGGCGGTGTTGTGCGCCTTTTCGATCTCCCAGTCCTGGATCGGGCCGTTCTTCACCTTTTCGATTTCCTCGAGGAGGGCCGCTTCGACGTCGGCGGGAGACTTGCCGGGCGCGACCTGCGCCGACACCTGGAACAGCCCGGGACCGCGCTTGTCCGGGTTGAAGGCGCCGGCGTTGACCGCCAGCTGTTTTTCACGCACCACGACCTGGTTCAACCGGGCGCTGCGCCCGTTCGACAGCACCCACGAGACCACGTCGAGCGCGTCGAAATCCGGGTTGCCGGCCGGGGGCGTCACGAACGCGATGTCGACCTGCGGCAGCTTGGCCAGCGGATCGTCGATGGTGCTGCGGCGCTCCGCGGTGTGCGCCGGCTCGGCCAGCTCCGGCCGCTTCGGCTGCGGCTGCTTGTTGATCGCGCCAAAGTACTTCTCGATCAGCGCCGTCGTCTTCTTGGTGTCGACGTCGCCGACGATCGTCAGGACCGCGTTGTTCGGCGCGTAGTAGGTCTTGAAGAACGTCGCCACGTCGTCCACGGACGCGGCGTTGAGATCTTCCATCGAGCCGATCACCGAGTGCTTGTAGGCGGTGTTGTCGTAGGCCTGCTCGCCGACGCGCTCGTAGGTCTTGCCGTAGGCCTGGTTGTCGAGGCTGAGACGGCGCTCTTCCTGGACGGCGTTGCGCTGGTTGTCGAGGTTCGCCTTGTTGATGTCGAGCGATTTCATGCGATCGCTCTCGAGGAAGATGGCGAGCTCGAGCTGGTTGGCCGGCAGCGTCTCGAAGTAGAGCGTCCGGTCCTGGTTGGTCGTCCCGTTCATGTTCCCGCCGTTGTTGAACACCAGCGTGAAGTGCTCGCCGGGCCCGACATTCTCGGATCCCTTGAACATCATGTGCTCGAAGAGGTGCGCGAAGCCGGTGCGGCGCGCCTTCTCGTCGGCCGAGCCCACGTTGTAGGTGACGGCGATGGAGAAGGTCGGCGCGGAGTGGTCCTCCGACACGATGACCCGCAGGCCGTTCTTGAGTTTGAGGTCGGTGAACTTGATGGCGCCGTCGGCGCCGAGCGAAACGGCGCCGGAAACGGCCACGGCCGCGGCGAGAGCGGCCGTGCGAAGCGCGCGAAGCATAATCCCTCCTTGGAAACGGCCCGGCGTCAGCGGTGGCGGCTGAGCCGGCCGTCGTGCATCGCGCCATCGTAGGAGGGTAGGTGGCGGCTGGCAAGTCCGATCGTCACGCGGCTCGTCCCCGCGGGGCTGACGCTGTCGGGCAAAGGGAAGAGGGCCTGGGGATAGGGCCCCGTACAAACGGACGCAGCGCCGGAACGAGGACGGAACGCAAAGCACCCTGCGAAAGTGCTGACGTTTAATCGATGGACCGGCTCCGGCTCATTCCGGTGCCGTCTCCTGCGATCCGTCCTCGATCCGGCGCTGCGGCCGGTTCTATCCGCTAACGGCCTGGCGGCTTACGCCAGGACCTTGATCACGACGCGACGGTTCTGCGCGCGCCCGTCCTTGGTCTTGTTCGGCGCAATCGGCTTCTCTTCGCCGTAGCTGATCACGTTGATCTTGTGCAGCGGGATCTGCTGGTTCTCGTAGAGATACCGCTTCACCGCCTCGGCGCGCTCGAGACCGATCTTGTAGTTGACGTCCTTGGGACCGACGTTGTCGGTGTGCCCTTCGACCTCGATGTAGCCGCCGTTGGGGTTGGCCTTCAGCTGCGCCACGAGCTCGTCGATCTGGGTCTGCATGTCAGTGGGGATCTTGGACTGGCCGAACTTGAAGCCGCCCTTGTCCTCGCTCAGCACCACTTCGTAGACCAGACGCTTGCTGTGAGCTTCGATCGCGTCGGCGCGGGCGTTGACCTTGTCGGCCGCCGTGTACGCCTCGTCGGCACGCTGATTGGCGGCCTGGGCGCGCTGGTTCGCGGCCTGCGCCTTCTGATCGACCTCACCGATACGGCCTTCGTTGGCCCGCGTCCGCTCCTGGTTCTCTTCGACGGACTTCGAGAGCGTGTCGACCTTGTCGTTCACTTCGCCGACCCGCTGCCGGACCATCTTCTTCGTCGCGCACGCGCTGGTGCCCGTCAGGGCCAGCGCCGAGATCGCCACCGCAGTCACGAACCTTTTCATCGCAGTCACTCCTTTATGTCCCGTCTATCCGCTAACGCGGCTAACTTCCCGCGCGCGTGCCGCCGCTGTACCCGCTCCGCGCGCGAACTGTGAGATCCCGGTCCTTCGTCTTCACGTCGAGGCGCCGAAAGCCTTTCTCCGGGGACGCGGGGAAGGCCAGCATGTACTGATGGCGCAGCTCGTCGACGATCGTGCGCGCCGCGACGCTCGCGTGCGCCGGGGCGCTGGTCACATACAGGTCCCCGCCGGTCCATCGCGTGAGCGACCCGAGCGGGCTGTCACGTTCCACCTTCAGCGGCACGTCCTCGGTGGTGCTGGGCAGCGCCACCGTCATCACGTAGACCGGCACGTCGATCTCGCTGGCGATCGCCGAGACCTGCTCGGGGGTCATCAGGCTGCTCGTGTCCAGTCCGTCGGTGAACACGATCACCGCCCGCCGGTGCGGGTCGCCGGGACGCGTCTCGGCGACGTGCTTGGCGGTCTCGGCAATCGCGTCGTAAAGAGAGGTCTGCCCGTAGGGCTGGACGCGCGACAGCGCCGTTTCGATCGCGCCGGCGTCGGTCGTGAACGGCTGCAGCGACTGCAGGTTCATGTCGAAGCTGAAGACCGCCGCCTCGTCGCCGTTGCGATCGAGATGCAGCGCGCTCAGCATGTGCCGCGCGGCCTGGCGCGCCTGCTCGACGTGCGACGACAGCCGCATGCTGCCGCTGACGTCGAAGAGCAGCGCGACGCGGACCGGCGCGTTGTCGTCGGCGCGGAAATCAAGAATCTGGCGGCGCAGGCCCGCTTCCTCGACGATGAAGTCCTCTTTCCGCAGACCGCGCGCGAACCGGCCGCGGTGATCCCGGACCACCGCGGCAACCGACACCAGATCGACCGCCGAACGGAACGTGGGCTTGGCCGTCTGGGAAGTGCTCTGCGCCGGAGCCTGGGAGGAGGCGTCCTGCGCCGTGCTGGACGATGCGCACATGAGCAACAGCGCGAGGGCTGAGGACACTGCTGAACGGCTCATCGTCACACCACCCCTTACTCCAAGGACAGTGCCATCGCCGTAATCGCTGTTAATGCAGTGAGTTAGTCAGCTGGAAGGAGAACGGCGGAGGTCGCCGCGCCCACAGATCGCGTAAGACTTACACGTTTTTGACGCGTGCGCTCAAGCGTTTTTACATGGTGCCGCTCTGATAAGATTTTTCGCGATGCGGACGACTGCTGCCATCCCCGTTGCGCGCCGCGTCAGCGGCTTCGTCTACGCCATCCGCAACATCGTGGCCGAGGCCCGAAAGGTCGAAGCGGCCGGAAAACAGGTGCGTTATCTCAATATCGGCGACCCGATCACGTTCGGCTTCAAGACGCCGCCGCACATGATCGAAGCCGTCGAGCGCGCCATGCGCGACGGTCACAACGGCTACGCGCCCTCTGTAGGGATCCTGCCGGCCCGCGAGGCGGTCGCCGGCGAACTGTCGCGCCGGGGGATGCCGGTCAGCGCCGATCGCGTCGTCATCACGTCCGGCACATCTGAGGGCATCGAGCTGACGCTGACGGCACTGGCCGAGGGAGGCGACGAGGTCCTGGTGCCGTCGCCCACCTATCCTCTGTATACGGCAGTGCTCGCGAAGATCGGCGCGCGCCCGGTCTTCTATAAGAAGGATCCGGCGAACGGCTGGCTGCCCGACGTGGACGAGATCGAGCGGCTGGTCACGCCCGCGACCCGCGCCCTCGTCGTCATCGACCCCAACAACCCGACCGGCGCGACCTATCCCGAGGCCGTGCGGCGGCGGCTGATCGAGATTGCCGACCGGCACAACATTCCGCTGCTGGCCGACGAGGTCTACGGGGACCTCGCCTACGACGGCCCCGTGGCGCCGATGGCCAGCCTGTATCCGGACGCGCCGATCATCTCGTTCTCGTCGCTGTCGAAAGCGTATCTCGCGCCCGGCTGGCGCTCCGGCTGGATGGCGGTGGGCCGCACCGATCGCCTGGACGAGGTGCTCGGCGGAGTGAAGAAGCTCGCCGACGGGCGCCTGTGCTCGAACGGACCCATGGAGCACGCGATCGAGGCGGCGCTCAACGGCGACCGCTCGCACGAGGCCGGCTTCCGCGCCGCGTTGCGCGAGCGCGCCGAGCTGACGACCCGGCGCCTCAATGCGATCGACGGCATGCGCGCGGTGGCGCCGTCGGCCGCGTTCTACGCCATGCCGCAGGTGACGCTCCCGGCCGGCGTCACCGACGAGGACTACGTGCTCGCGCTGCTGCGCGCGACCGGCGTGTTGTGCGTCTACGGATCCGGGTTCGGCACGCGACCCGAAGACGGGTTCTTCCGCGTCGTCTTCCTCGCGAGCCCCGCCGAGCTCTCGGAGATCTACGACCTGATGGCCGACTTCACGAGCGATTTCCTCTCGCGCGGAGGCAGGTCCTGAGCGAGCGCGGCGAGTCCCCGAGAACTCGCGGCTCCGACGAAATCCGATCGCTCATCCTCTGGACGATCGCCATGGTCGCCCTCTTCGTGGTGGTGCTGTGGGCGGCGTTCCTGGTCCGTCACGCGCTGCTCATGATCTACGTGAGCGGACTGTTCGCGATCGGCTTCAGCCCGATCGTGCGGATCATCGAGCGGCAGAAGGTCCTGCCGATCGCGCGGCGGCTGCCGCGCTGGCTCGCCATCCTGATTCTCTACGTCGCGATCCTCGGCACGATCGCGCTGGTGTTCGTCCTGATCTTTCCGCCGCTGGTCCACCAGGCGCAGGCGCTGTGGGCGCGCATTCCCGAGATGTTCGACCGCGTGCAGGAGTTCCTGATCAGCAAGGGCCTGCTGCGGCAGCACTTCACGATGCAGGAAGCGGTGCAGCACGCGCCGGGCGGCAGCGGCGACGCGGTGGCCACCGTCGCGGGCGCCGTGGCGAACGTCGCCGGCGGCATCTTCGGCATCGTCACCATCCTGATCCTGACCTTCTACATCCTGATCGAGTCGTCGAACCTGCGGCAGTCGGCGCTGCGGCTGTTCCCGCGCAGCCGGCGCCCGCGCGTGGACGCGGCGGCGCGCGAGGTCACCGAGAAGGTGAGCGCGTGGCTGGCCGGGCAGCTGCTGCTGGCGTTCATCATCGGCGCGACGTCGGCGGTCGGGTTGTGGGCGCTGGGAGTGCCGTTCTTCTACGTGCTGGCGCTGCTGTCGGCGGTGGGCGAGCTGATCCCGATCGTCGGCCCGATCATCTCGGCGATCCCGGCGCTCGCGGTGGCGGCGACGGTGTCGCCGAAGACGGTGCTGTTCGTGCTGATCTTCTTCGTGCTGCAGCAGCAGCTCGAGAACCACATCCTCGTGCCGAAGATCATGTCTCGCCAGGTGGGCGTGAGCGCGGTCACCGTGATCGCGTCGCTCCTCATCGGCGGCAGCCTGGCCGGCATCGTCGGCGCCATCCTCGCGGTGCCGACCGCGGCGATCCTTCAGGTGGTGATGTCGGAAGTGCTCAGGGAAGACGACCGGAGGCCCGAAACCCGCGCCGATCGCCGGGCCTGATCCTTCGTATCCTTCGCCCTCCTTCGTATCCTTCGTGTCTTTCGTGTCTTACCCGAACAGAATCGTCAGCCACGGCACGATGGCAACGGCCACGTAAAACAGCGCGAGCGCGGCCACGACGCGGTGGACGGCCGTCAGGTGCAGCGCGATGCCGAAGGCGCCGGCGACCCCTTTCGCGGCGGCAAGCGCCAGCCCCTGTCCCATCGCGGTCATCATCCAGCCAAGCAGCGGATTGCCTTCGATGGGCGTGCCGTAAACCTGTACACCCACGTAGGTAAACACGCCGTCGAACGCCTGCACCAGCAGGAACGCGACCAGCACGCAGTTACCGAACCATGACGACCGTGGGCTCACGCTCCGCACTCAATCAACCTCGATGCCAGCCGGATATACTTCCGGGATGCGCACAGACCCGTTGGCCTACCTGGGGAAGGAAATCGACAACCTCAAGGAACAGAAACTTTTCCGGGCACTGCGAATCCTCGAGGACGAGCAGAAGGCGCGCACGACGGTCGATCACAAATCGGTAGTCAACCTATCGTCGAACAATTATCTCGGACTTACGACCCATCCCCGCCTCCGTGAGGCCGCGCTGAAGGCTATCGACGAGTACGGGGTGGGGACCGGTTCGGTGCGGACCATCGCCGGGACCATGGACATCCACATGGAACTGGAGCGGCGGCTCGCCGATTTCAAAAATGTCGAGAAGGTGGTCGTCTTCCAGAGCGGCTTCGCGGCCAACGCCGGCACTGTGTCGGCGATCCTGACGAAGGAAGACGTCGTCATCTCGGACGAACTGAATCACGCCAGCATCATCGACGGCTGCCGCCTGAGCCGGGCCACCATCAAGGTCTTCCCCCACAAGGACGTCGACGCCGCGCGCAAGATCGTCAAGGAGCTGCCGGCATCGCAGCGCAAGCTGCTGATCACGGACGGCGTCTTCAGCATGGACGGCGATCTCGGGGCGCTGCCGGCGCTCTGCGACCTCGCCGAAGAGACCGGCTGCATCATGATGGTGGACGACGCGCACGCCAGCGGCGTCTTCGGCAAGAACGGCCGCGGCACCGTGGACCACTTCCAGATGCACGGGCGCGTCGACATCCAGGTCGGGACGCTGTCGAAGGCGATCGGCGCGCTCGGCGGCTACGTGGCCGGCAACCGGAACCTCATCGAGTTCCTCTACCACCGGGCGCGGCCGTTCCTGTTCTCCACGTCGCACCCGCCGTCGGTGGTGATGGCCTGCATGGCCGCGCTGGACGTGCTCGAGCAGGAGCCGGAAATCATCGAACGGTTGTGGGACAACACTCGTTTCTTCAAAGAGGGGCTGCACCGTCTCGGCTTCAACACCGGGCTCAGCGAGAGCCCGATTACTCCCGTCATCGCAGGGGAAGGCGCCAAGGCGATGCTGCTGTCGGACAAGCTCTTCGAGCGCGGCGTGTTCGCGCAGGGGATCGCCTTTCCAACGGTGGCGCGGGACAAGGCGCGCGTGCGGACGATCGTGACCGCGACGCACACGCGTGAAGACCTGCAGTACGCGCTCGACGCGTTCGCGGCGGTGGGTCGAGAGATTGGCTTGATCTGACATGGCAAGTCGCACCGGCGGGGTCCCTCCCCCCGGAACAAACTGGTTCGATGCCTGGACACGCGACCTGGCGCGCGATGTCACGGCTGAAGATCTGCAGCGGCTGTTCACCCACGACACGCGCGACGCCTACCGCTTCTTCACGCGCGGCCTCGACGAGGAGCGCCTCGCGCGCGAGCCGTGGTGGCGGCGCCAGATGCTCCGCGTCCGCCAGGTCTTCGTCGCCTTCACCCTCAAGCTCTCGCCGGCGCGGCGCTCGCTCTACCTGATCTCGCTCGTCGTCGCGCTGATTGGCGTCCTGAAGCTGTACCGGCAGTGGACCGCGGTGAGCGTGCCGTTCGGGACGCCGTTCTTCAATGTCACCGTCTTCGCGCCGCAGTGGGCGGACGGCACCTTCGCGCTGCTCGTCAGCATCCTCCTGATCAACCTGCTGCTGCTGCTCGAGGTGGCGGACCGGCTGTCGCTGAAGGGGGAGCTCGAGGTCGCGCGCGAGATCCAGCTCGCGATGCTGCCGACCGGCACCTACGTCGCCGGGGAGGCCGAAATCTGCGGCGTGACGCGCCCCGCCAACACGGTCGGCGGCGATTTCTACGACGTGCTGCCGATCTCCGGCGATCCGCTCGAGCGCGTCATCATCACGATCGGCGATGTCGCCGGGAAAGGCAGTCCGGCGGCGCTGCTGATGGCGTTGCTGCTCGCCGTGCTGCGCACGCTGGTGGACGAGCAGATGGAGCCGCGCGCACTGGTGGCGCGGCTGAACCGCCAGATCTGGCGTCACAGCCCGAGCTCGCGCTTCATCACGCTGTTCTACGGCGTCTACACGCCGTCGACGGGCGCGCTGACCTACGTGAACGCCGGGCAGAACCCGCCCCTGCTTCGCCGCGCCGACGGCACCATCGAGCGCCTCGGCGGGACCGGCATCGCGCTCGGGATGTTCGACGCCTCCACCTATGGATCGGTGGACACGTTCGTCGGCCACGGCGATCTGCTGCTGCTCTATAGCGACGGCATCACCGAGGCCGAGAATCCGGCCGGCCAGCCCTTCGAGGAGACCGGGCTCGAGCGCCTGCTGGCCGCCCGGGGCGGCGACACGCCGGCGGTGCTGGCGCCGGCCATACTCCAGGCGGTGGAGGCGCATGCCCGCGCCTCGCGGTTCACGGACGATTTGACGGTGCTGATCCTCAAAAGATCGTAGTTCGTCCCAGGGATCGCCCGCCGCGTTTGGGTGTCTAATAATTGTCCGACTTTCATGCGAATCCTCAGGGCCCTGGCGTGCGCGTGCATCTGCCTGCTGCCGTTCGCGCCGGCCGGCCCGACGCCTGCCGCGAGCGCTCCCCTGAAGGGGCAGGAAGACGGCATCACCCGCCTGGTCGCCGCGCTTCAGAAGGCGACTGACGATGGCAGTGCCGACGCGGTGCGTGCGCTGGCTCGCCCGTCGCTCAGCGCGGCGCAGCTGTCCGAGTTCGTCCAGAGCCTGACGTTCCCGCGCGTGACCCGCGCGTCCATCAAGGAGCGGGACCGCGTGCCCGCCGGGCCGCGCATCCGCATCCTGCTCGAGGTCCTCACCGAGCGCGACATCGAGGGGCGCGTCACGACGTGGCGCGCCGACGTCGAGCCGGTGCGCGACATCGACGGGCCGTGGGGCATCGCCGCGCTCGAGCGGCTGACGATGGTGGGCGGGCTGTATCGGCTGTCGATAGACGCGTCGGCCGAATACCAGGTCCACAACCTGGTGATCGACGAGCCGGACCTCACGCTGTCGCTGCCGTCCGGCTACGCCTTCATGGGACGGACGCCGGAAGGCCCCACCGCGGTCGTCCTGATGGGACACGGCCGGATGGAGTTCTCGCCGAAGCCCGAATCGGAGCGCGGCCAGGTGCGCATCTTCGGGGGGGCCGATGCGCTGAAGACGGAATTCGATTCAGTGTTCATCCGCCTCAGCCCGGGGGAGTTCGAGGAGCGGATCGCGAAGAAGGCGCTGGTCCGCCGCGACGGCGTGGACGGCGGCCACCTGCGGCGCGCCACGCAGCTGTTCGAGATGCAGGTCCCCAAGAGCTTCCAGCTCGACCTGAACGATCTGAGCAACGCGCGGTGGTCGCTGCTGCCGGGCGGGTCCGACTTCGTCGCCGAGATTGCGACCGGGAAGTTCGGCGGACTCACCTACGCGCGCGCCAACAACGAGCCGGAAGACATCTCGTTCTTCGATCGGCGGCGGCATCGCAACATCGCGGTGTATGCGTCCGAGGCGAAGCTGGCGGCGCGCGGGCCGTTCTTCAGCGAAGACGACAAGCTCGATTACGACATCACGCGCTACGATCTCGAGACCTCGTTCGCGCCCGATCGGATGTGGATCGACGGGACGGCGAAGCTCACCATCCAGGTGCGCTCGCCGTTCATCTCGACGGTGACGCTCCGTCTCGCGGAGCCGCTGGTCGTCCGCAACATCACCTCGCCGCAACTCGGGCGCCTGCTCTTCCTCCGCGTGGTCGGGCAGAACAACGTCCTGGTGGGGTTCCCCGGCACGATCGTGTCCGACACGGCGATCGATCTCGTCGTCACCTACGGCGGCCGCCTGCCGCCGCAGGGCATCGATCGCGAAGCGATCGCGCTGCAGGACGCGCCGGTGCAGGCCCGCGAAGATTCGATGCAGATCCCGATGGAGCCGGTCTACACCTACAGCAACCGCAGCTACTGGTATCCGCAGGCGCCGGTGACCGACTACGCGACCGCGAAGATGACCGTGACGGTGCCGGGGGAGCTCGAGGCGATCGCGAGCGGCACGCAGGTCGGGCCGGCGACGCTGCTGCCGTCCGCGCCGGGCCTCCGTCCGCGCAAGAAGTTCGTCTTCGAGTCGGCCAAGCCGACGCGGTATCTCTCGGTCCTGATCAGCCGCTTCCAGGCGGCGACCACTTCGTCACTCGCGCTGCAGGACGACAGCGAGCCGTTGACCCTGACGGTGGTCGCCAACCCGCGCCAGGCCAGCAAGGTGCGGGTGATGTCGGAAAAGGCGGCCGACATCCTGAAGTTCTACTCGACGCTGATGGCGGATGCGCCGTACGGCAGCTTCACGCTGGCGCTGACCGAGAGCGACCTGCCCGGCGGCCACAGCCCGGCCTACTTCGCGATGCTGAACCAGCCGCTGCCGACCTCGCCGTTCGTCTGGAACAACGACCCGGTGTCGTTCCAGGGCTATCAGTCGTTCTTCATCGCGCACGAGCTCGCGCACCAGTGGTGGGGGCAGGCGGTCGGCTGGAAGAACTACCACGAGCAGTGGATCAGCGAAGGCTTCGCGCAGTACTTCGCCGCGCTCTACGCCGAGCGCGAGCGCGGCGCCGACCAGTTCGCCTCGGTGATGCGGCAGATGCGCAGGACCGCGATCGAAGCGTCGCCGCAGGGCCCGGTCTATCTCGGCTACCGCCTCGGCCACATCAAGGCCGACGGCAAGGTCTTCCGCGCGCTGGTCTACAACAAGGGCGCGGTGGCGCTGCACATGCTGCGGCGGCTGGTCGGCGACGACGCCTTCTTCGCCGGCCTGCGCGACTTCTACGCGACCTGGCGCTACAAGAAGGCCGGCACCGGCGACTTCCGCGCCGCGATGGAAAAGGCGAGCGGCCGCCCGCTCGATCGCTTCTTCGATCGCTGGATCTTCGGCAGCGGGATCCCGACGCTGCATTTCAGCTACGTCACCGAGGGCCAGAGCGTCCGCGTGCGTTTCGAGCAGAAGGGAGACGTCTACGACGTGCCCGTGCTCGTGACCCTGACGTACACCGACGGCACCACCGACGACGTCACCGTCGCCGCCACGGAGGCCATCACGGAACGGACGCTGCCGCTGAAAGGGACGCTCCGCAGCGTCGAAGTCAATCGGGACAACGGCGCTCTCGCGGAAATAGAAAAGTGAGCTGTCGTCGGTTAACGGTTGACGGTTGACGGTTAACGGTTAACGGTTGACGGTCTGCAGACCACCGTGGACCGCGAACCGTCTACGGGAGGTAGATCGCGGAGATCCGCGGCGCGCCGTTGCGTTCGAAGGGCTCGTAGACCACGACGAAGCGGAAGCCCGAGTACTCGTAGAAGCGCGTGAGGCGCTGGCCGAGGCGGCCGTGATCGACTTCCTCGCGGCCGGTGTCGGCGGTACGGCCGAGGCGGTCCGCGACGGCGCTCGCGGTGTCTCCCACGCGGATGGCGCGGCCGTCGCCGAAGGTGAGCACGGGAACCGAGACCGCACCGATCGGGACCGAAGGCGGAACGGCGGAGACCGACGCGGGAACCGGCGCGCCGGACGCGCGGACCGGCGTGGCGCGGATGTCGTGCAGAATCAGCGACGCGACGCCGAGGGTGGCCGCGAGAAACGCTGCCGCCACGATCCATTCGAGGGCTGACGCCAGACGAAGGCGGAGCGCGTCCATTCGGGCCTCCTTGCCGGGAAAAGGGGGCTGACGGGGTCGCCTGAAGCCTACTATTCTCGCGCCTTCCGTTCAAGGGGTCTATCGCCCGAACCGTTATATGATCCGGAGGTTATGGAGACTGTGACCCTCACGGTTGACGGCCGGCAGCTGACGGTCGAAAAGGGGAAGACCGTCCTGCAGGCAGCCATCGAGGCCGGCATCAAGATTCCGTATTACTGCTATCACCCGGGCCTCGGGATCGACGGCTCCTGCCGCGTCTGCCTGGTGAAGATCGAAAAGATGCCGAAACTGCAGACCGCGTGCTCGACGCCGGTCGGCGAGGGGATGGTCGTCATGACCGGCACGCCCGACGTCGTCGAGGCGCGGGCCAGCGTGTTCGAGTTCCTCCTGATCAACCACCCCCTCGACTGCCCGGTGTGCGACAAGGGGGGCGAGTGCCCGCTGCAGGACTTCTCCTACTCCTTCGGCCCCAACGAGAGCCGGATGGAGTTCCCGCGCCGTGTCTTCGACGGCGAAGGGGTGAAGGCCGACGTCGACTTCGGCCCGACGCTGATGCTGAACCGCAACCGCTGCATCCTCTGCACGCGCTGCGTCCGGTTCATGAGTGAAGTCGACGGCGACGCGCAGATCAACATCACCGATCGTGGCAACGGCAGCCAGATCGCCACGTTCCAGGAAGAAGGCGTGCACTCGCTGCTCTCCGGGAACCTGATGGACGTCTGCCCGGTGGGGGCGATCACGACACGCGACTACCGCTTCAAGTCGCGGCCGTGGGACAACCCCGACGCGGTCGACAGCATCTGCACCTTCTGCGAGCGCGGCTGCAATACCACGGCGTGGCTCAAGGCCAAGCCGGAATGGGCCCGCGGCGCGCGGCTGGCGCGCATCACGCCGCGCTACAACCCGGACGTGAACGACTACTGGATGTGCGACATCGGCCGCTTCGACTACCACTGGATCGAAGGGGACGATCGGCTGCTCCGCGCGCTCGTGCGCAGCGGCGACACCGCGGGCGGCGAGCTGCAGCCGGTGGACTGGCACGACGCGCTGGCCAAGGCGGCCGACCGGATCGAGGCGAACGGCGGCCGCGGCGCGCTTCGCTTCCTGATCTCCGCGCACGCCTCGATCGAAGAGCTGTTCCTGCTCGGCCGCCTCGGCGGCGCGTTCGGGCTGCCCGAGGACGGCGTCGCGGTCAGCTGGCGCGTCCGCGAGAAGCCGCAGCCCGCGCACACGAAGTTCAAGGTCCCGCCGGTGGACGCGCCGAACGTCCGCGGCGCCCGCGATCTCGGGTTCCCGACCAGGACCACCTCCAGCGGCGAACCCGACACCGCCGCGTTCCGCCGCAGCGTCGAGTCGGGACAGGTCAAGGCGCTGTTCGTCTTCGATCCAGGGCCCGCGGGATCGATCGGCGACGTCTCCTGGGTGATCGAGGCGCGCAAGAGCGGCAAGCTGGCGCTCCTCATCGTCCAGGGACCGCTCATGACCGATCTCACGCGCGTCGCCGACATCGTCCTGCCGGGCGCCTGCTCCTACGAGAAGGACGCGGCGTACGTGAACTACCAGGGACGGCTGCAGGCGGCGGCGAAGGCGCTGACCGCGCCCGGGGACGCGCAGGAAGACTGGCAGGTGTTCGTGAACCTCGGCCTGGCGCTCGGCGCGACGCTGGATTACACCAGCAGCGCGCACGTCCGCGCCGACGTCGCGCGCGAGCTGGGCGGCAACGAGACCTACAAGGGCCTGTCGGATCTCGCGTTCGCGCGGCCGCTGCCGGCAAAGCACTGGCTGCAGGCGTCGAACCCGTCGGAGCGGTGGAAGTGGGACGTCATGTTCCAGGACCTGCCGCCCGTGAAGTTCGAAGGACGGGTGGACCCGAGCTCGATACCGGTGCAGGCCATCCGGCTGCAGAAGATCGATTGAGATGAATCACGACGTCACCCTTCTCGCGGCGTTCGCGGCGGGCTTCCTGTCGTTCGTGTCGCCGTGCGTGCTGCCGCTGATCCCCGGCTACATCTCGTTCGTGTCGGGCGTGTCGGTGGAAGAGATGCGCGCGGACGCCGCGCCGGCGACGTCGCGGCTGCAGGTCTTCGGCACGTCGCTGGCGTTCGTCATCGGCTTCTCGCTCGTCTTCATCGCGCTCGGCGCGTCCGCGACGGCGCTCGGCAAGTTCCTGTTCGCCAAGCTGCCGCTGCTGACCAAGATCGCCGGCGCCATCCTGATCGTCTTCGGCCTGCACACCATGGGCGTCTTCCGCCTGGCGTTCCTCGACACCGAGAAGCGCGTCCATGCCCAGCGCAAGCCGGCCGGTCCGCTCGGCGCGCTGCTGGTCGGCGTCGCCTTCGCGTTCGGCTGGACCCCCTGCATCGGCCCGATCCTCGGCGGCATCCTGGCGATCGCCGGCTCGAAGAAGACGGTCGGCGAAGGGATCACGCTGCTCGCCGTCTACTCACTCGGCCTCGGCATCCCGTTCCTCGTCACGTCGCTGGCGATCAACCAGTTCTTCGGCGCCGCCAAGCGGATCCGCAAGCACTACCACGCGATCGAGCTCGCCTCGGGCGCGCTCCTCATCGTGATCGGCCTGCTCATCGTCACGGGACAGCTGACGATCATCACGCGCTATCTCCAGCCGTATCTCCCTTCGTACTAGGCGGGGGGCTTCGCCCCGCCGCCCATCTGATGAATAGCGGCGACGACCTCTGACAACTGGTTCTCCTCCGCAATGCGCAACGGCGTGTAGCCGCCGGCGTCGACGGCGTGAGGGTCAGCGCCGTTCTCGAGCAGGAACAGCGCCACGTCGGCGTGCTTGCCCGCCGTCGCGGCGTGGAGCGGTGTGTTCCTGAGGCTGTTGGCGGATATGGCCTGAATGTCGGCTCCTGATTCGAGCAGGATTCGAGCGGCATCCACGTGGCCAAAGAACGCGGCCAGGTGCAAGGCGGTCCACCCGTCGTAGGCCATGCCATTGACGTCCATGCCGTCGAGCAGGCCCATGCGGAGCGGCCCGCCGCGGCCCGTCGCAGCCGCCGTGAAGATATCGGTAGCCGCTCCGTGCTCGAGGAGCGCCTGGACGATGTCGCGGTGGCCGCGGTACAGCGCCGCCATGAGAGGCGTCTCGCCGCTGGACAGCCGACGAGTCGCGAGGTCCGGTTGCGCTGACAGCAGCCGTCGCACGCCCGCCAGGTCTCCAGACTTGGCCAGATCGATCAGCGTTTCTATCTCAGTCATCCCCAGCGCCTGTTAGTCGTCGGTCGTCGGTCCTCGGTCCTCGGTCCTCGGTCCTCGGTCCTCGGTCCTCGGTCCTCGGTCGTCGGTCGTCGGCCCTCGGCCCTCGGCCCTCGGCCCT
>Ga0207648_10001774_pt1 | contig 23627 bp, 23 predicted proteins | sample KBSMisM32_FD_184310 | JGI IMG/M metagenome (GOLD analysis project Ga0207648, IMG submission 184310) | Miscanthus rhizosphere microbial communities from Kellogg Biological Station, Michigan, USA - KBS Miscanthus M3-2 (SPAdes) (version 2) | ecosystem: Host-associated > Plants > Roots >...
CGCTCTACTGGTCCGGTCAGCGCGCCATGGGGTTCGTGGACGCACATGCGCGGTTCGAGCCGCAGGTGCCGCCGGCCCTGATCGATCCAGGCCTGCTGCCCGCCGAGTACGTGGCGGTGAAGTTCTACGCCGCGCGCTCGCTGCCCGACACGCCGGCCGTGCGCGACTGGATGCGGCGCGCCGTGGCCGCGCTGGCCGAGCAGATGCCCGTGGTGCTGCTCGACACCGGGCTCGTGCTCGAGGACGACCACGCCGACTTCGACATCGCGGCGCGCGGCCGCGTGATCAGCGCCAAACCGTGGATGACGCCGCGCGACAACCTCGGCATCCAGACACAGATCGTCGCCGGCGCCAGGGCGTTCGTGGGCACCTGCGGCAGCATCGCCTGGCTGGCGCCGCAACTCGGCGTCGACACGTCGGCGCTCTTCATCGACCCCAAGTGGCTGCACGCGCACCTGCCGGTGGCGATGCGGGCGTATCACAAGATGGGCGGGGGCCGCTTCTCGGTGGCCGACCTGCGCGCCATCGACCCGCTCGGTGCGCTGGCGGTCGAACCGGCATGACAGCACTCGCATGACTGTCTTGTTCGTCGCGCGGCACTTCACCTACTTCCGCAACTTCGAGTCGGTGGTGGCCGCCATGGCCGAACGCGGACACCGCGTGCACCTGGCCGCGGATCGCGAGGAGGCGCTCGGCGGGCGCGAGCTGGTGGACCGCCTGGCGGCGCGCTTTCCGGCGCAGGTCACCGTCGGCTTCACGCCGATCCGGGAGTGGGGTCGCTACCGGCGCCTGTCCGGCGCGCTGCGGCTCGGGCTCGACTACCTGCGCTACTCGGACGAGCGCTACGAGACGACGCCGCGGATCCGCGAACGCGCCTACGAGCGCACGCCAAACTTCGTGCTGGCGCTGGCGCGCCTGCCGTTCCGCGGCCTGGTGACGCGCGCGCTCGAGCGGCTCGAGCAGGCGGTGCCGCGGCAGCAGGGCGTCGACGAGTTCCTCACGGAGCTGAACCCCGACGTCCTGCTCATCACGCCGCTCATCGAGCTTGGCTCGCCGCAGCTCGATTACGTGCGCGCGGCCCGGGCGCTCGGCATCCGCAGCGCGCTGTGCGTGTGGAGCTGGGATCACCTGTCGAGCAAGGCGCTGATTCGTGTCGTCCCTGACAAGGTGTTCGTCTGGAACGAAACGCAGCGCGAGGAGGCGTTGCGCTTTCACGGCATCCCCGCCGAGCAGGTGGTCGTCACCGGGGCGCAGTGCTTCGATCAGTGGTTCGATCGCCAGCCGTCGCGCGATCGGGAGGCGTTCTGCCGGCGCGTTGGCCTCCCCTCGGCAGGGCGGTCTGAAGACCGCCCTCTACATTTCGCCCCGTACCTTCTGTATGTCTGCTCGGCGCTTTTCAGGGGGAGCCCGTCGGAGGCGCGCTTCGTGCTCGAGTGGGTGGCGGCCGTCCGGCGTTCGGCGGATCCGCGCCTGCGCGACGTCCCGATCCTGGTGCGGCCGCACCCGCAGCGTGCCGCGGAGTGGCAGCCCGACGACGTGCAGGCCGCGCTACGCGCCGATCCACGCGTGGTGGCGTGGGGCTCCAACCCGATCGACGCCGAGAGCCGTGCCGACTATTTCGATTCGATGTACCACGCCGGTGCGGTGATCGGCCTGAATACCAGCGCGCTCGTCGAGTCGGCCATCGTGGACCGGCCGGTGTTCACGCTGCTGCTGCCGGAGTTCCGGGAGAACCAGGAAGGCACGTTCCACTTCCGCTACCTGCTCACTGTGGGTGACGGCTTCCTGAACGTGTCGCGCTCGCTCGACGAGCACGTGTCGCAGCTGGCGTCGATGCTGGCCGGCGGCGCGGTGCGTCCCAACCGGCCGTTCGTCGAGCAGTTCATCCGCCCGCGCGGCACCACCGTGGCCAGCACGCCCGTGTTCGTGGAGGCCGTCGAGGCGATGGTGGCCGGTGCGCGCCCGCTGCCGCAGCCCGCGCCCGCGTGGGTGCTCGCGCTGCGTCCGCTGGTGTACGCTCTGGTGCTCGCCGGACGGCTGCCCGGGCTCGATCGGATCTACTGGAATCCAGCCAAACGCCGGGAGTGGGCCATTCGGCATTCATGAGCGCGTCGTACTCGCACCCGGCACTCGCCGGCCTCGGCACGGGCCGCTGCCTCGTCATCGGCGAGGTGGCGCTGTCGCACGACGGCAGCCTCGGGCTCGCGCACCGGTTCATCGACGCCATCGCCGACGCCGGGGCCGACGCGGTGAAATTCCAGACCCACATCGCCGCCGCCGAGAGCACGCCGGCCGAGCCCTTCCGCGTGAAGTTCAGCCAGCAGGACGCCTCGCGCTACGAGTACTGGCGGCGGATGGAGTTTTCCGAGGACGAGTGGCGCGGGCTCGCCGAGCACTGCGCCCAGCGGCAGGTGCTGTTCATCTCGTCGCCGTTCTCGATCGAAGCGGTGGAGCTGCTCGAGCGCGTGGGCGGCCAGCCGTTCTGGAAGATTGCGTCGGGCGAGGTGTCGAACGCCGCGCTGCTCGATCGGGTGCTCGACACCGGGGCGCCGGTCGTCCTCTCGAGCGGGTTGAGCCCGATCGCGGAAACCGACGCCGCGGTGGCACGTGTGAAGGCACGCGGCCGGCCGCTGGGCGTGATGCAGTGCACGTCGGCGTATCCCTGTCCGCCCGAGCGGGTCGGGCTGAACCTCGTGCCCGTGTACCGCGAACGGTACGGTTGCTGGGTGGGGCTGTCCGATCATTCGGCGACGATCTATCCGGGGCTCGCGGGCGTCGCGCTGGGGCTGGACCTGCTCGAAGTGCACGTCGCGCTGTCGCGCGACATGTTCGGCCCCGACGTCGTGGCGTCGGTGACGACCGGAGAGCTGCGCCAGCTCGTGGACGGCGTGCGCTTCATCGAGACCATGCGCGCGAACCCGCTGGACAAGGATGCCTCGGCCAGGGACACCGAGCCGCTGCGGCGCCTGTTCACGCGCAGCCTCGTGGCGCGCCGCGCGCTGCCGGCCGGCGCGGTGCTTGCCGCCGCCGACCTGGCGATCAAGAAGCCGGGCACCGGCCTGCCGCCCGAGCGGCTGGCCGACGTCGTGGGACGGAAGCTCACACGCGCGGTCGAGGCCGATCAACTGCTCGCCATCGACGACATCGAAGGACTCTAGAGAGAGACTGTTGGCGAAACGAAAAATCTGCGTCGTCGTCACCGCGAGGCCCAGCTACTCGCGAATTCGCACCGCGCTCCACGCCATTCACCAGCACCCCGACCTCGAGCTGCAGCTCGTGGTGGCGGCGTCGGCGCTGCTGGAACGCTACGGCAACGCGATTCAGGCCATCGAGCGCGACGGCTTTCCGGTGGCCGCGCGCGTGTACATGGTGGTGGAGGGCGAGAACCTGGTCACGTCGGCCAAGTCCACCGGTCTCGGACTGGTGGAGCTCGCCACCGTGTTCGACAACCTGGCGCCCGACGCCGTGGTGACGATTGCCGATCGCTACGAGACGCTGGCTACCGCGGTGGCCGCGTCCTACATGAACATCCCGGTGGTACACGTGCAGGGCGGCGAGGTGACCGGCTCGATCGACGAGAAGGTGCGGCACGCGGTGACCAAGCTGTCGAACCTGCACCTGGTGTCCACGGCCGGGGCCGCCGAGCGCGTCCGCAAGCTGGGCGAGGAGCCGGCGAGCGTCGTCGTCACCGGCTGTCCGTCGATCGACATCGCCGCGGAGGTCGCCGCGAGCCCCGCCTTCGACTTCGACCCGTTCGTGAAATACGGCGGCGTGGGCCCGACGACCGACCTCTCGAAGGGCTACCTGGTGGTGATGCAGCACCCGGTGACGACGGAGTACGAGGAGGCGCGGCAGCAGGTGGACGAGACGCTCTACGCCGTGCGCGACGCGGGGCTGCCGGTGCTCTGGTTCTGGCCCAACGTCGACGCCGGCTCCGACGGCACCTCGAAGGGCATTCGCGTCTTCCGCGAGAAGGAGAAGCCGGGCCACTTCCACCTGTTCCGCAACATGTTCCCGGAAGACTTCCTGCGGCTGCTGGTGCACGCGACCGCCATCGTCGGCAACTCCAGCGTCGCGATCCGCGAGTGCTCGTATCTCGGCGTGCCGGCGGTGAACATCGGCTCGCGGCAGCAGGGGCGCGAGCGCGGCCCCAACGTCATCGACGTCGATCACGACCGCACCCCGATCGCGGCCGCGATTGCCGAGCACGTGCGCCGCGGCAAGGCGCCGAGCGATCACCTCTACGGCGACGGCCGCGCCGGCGCCCGTATCGCCGACTGCCTGGCGACGACGGCGCTGACCGTCGAGAAGCGGCTCACGTACTAGCCGCTCACCCGATGATGTCGCCCGCGCCCTTCGTCCTTAGTCCTTTGTCCTTGGTTCCAGGTCCGTCCAAAGTCCATGGTCCTTGGTCCAATCCTGGTCACCAACCGTTTGCGACGATGATGGTTGTTTCGGACCAGGGACTAAGGACCAAGGACGGACCAGGGACCATGGACGGACCAAGAACCAAGAACCAAGCACTAGGGACCGACGAGATCATCACGGACAAACGAGACCTGCTCTGATGCAGACCACGATTCCCCCCGAGCGCCGGCAGCGTATCGATGCGCTGGCCTTCGACTACGCCGCGCAGCCGCGCGAGCGCATCGACGCCTGCAACCTGTGTCACGGCACGCGCTTCGTCACGCTGACGCACCGCGACCGCTACGGCTACCCGGCCACGGCCTCCGGCTGCGCGCGCTGCGGGCTCGTGTTCCTGAACCCGCGGATGACAGCCCGCGCCTACGGCCGTTTCTACGATGGTATCTACCGGCCGCTCGTGAGCGCGTTCCACGGCCGGCTGATCGACGCCCGCACCATCCAGGACGAGCAGCGCGCCTACGCGGCGGATCGGGCCGACATGATCCGCCCCTTCCTGCGCGACCTCGGCCTGCGGTCGATGCTCGACATCGGCGGGTCCACTGGCGTCGTGGCGGGGCACTTCGCGAAAGAGTTCGGCCTCACCGGCACGCTGATCGATCCGGCGCCTCTCGAGGTGGAACAGGCGCACGCCTTCGGGCTGGAGACGATTACCGGGCTGGTGGAGGAGCACGACTTCGGCCGGCGCACGTTCGACTTCGTCATCATCTGCCAGACGGTCGATCACCTGCTCGACATCGACGGCACCTTGCGCCGCTGCCGCGAGCTGCTCACCGACCGCGGCCACCTCTTCATCGACATCGTCGACTTCCGCGCCGCCTACCTGCGCGGCTGGTCGGTGGAGGACGCGACCAAGATCGATCACCCCTACTACCTGACGCAGAACACGATGGAAGCGTATCTGCGGCGCGCGGGCTTCGGCATCGTCACGGTGGACTACGCGGCCGATCACCTGCACGTGAGCTATCTGTGCCGCCAGATTGAACCGGTGGCCGATGCGCTGCCGGATCCGGCGGGGGTGCGCGACCTCTTCCGCGAGATCCGTTTGGTGCAGAACGCGCCGCGCCCATCGTGAGCGGAGTTCCTGGCGGCGTGCTGGCGATCGTGCCGGCAAGAAGCGGGTCGAAAGGCGTACCGAGGAAGAACGTCGCCGAGCTGACCCCGGGACGGACCCTGCTGCACTACGTGGCCGAAGCGGCGACCGGGACCGTGCGAGTGGACAAGACCATCCTGTCGACCGACGACGAGGAGATTGCAAACGTTGGACGCCGCGCCGGTCTCGAAGTGCTGTTCATGCGCCCGCCGGACCTGGCAGCTGACGACACACCGATGCTGCCGGTGTTGAAACACGCGATCGAGCAAGTAACCGCCACCGGTTGGACGCCCGAGTTCGTGGTACTCCTGCAACCCACATCTCCACTTCGTCGCGGGAAACATATCGACGATGCGCTCGAAATCCTGGTCAAGGAGGGTGCAGATTCGGTGGTATCCGTAGTCGAACTGCCGAAGACGCAGTCTCCGGACTACGTCATGAAGATTGAGGGCGGAATGCTTCGACCTTTTCTGCCCGAGGGCGCGCGCGTCACCAGACGCCAGGACGTTCGGCCGGCCTTCTATCGGGACGGGACGGTCTACGCATTCAGGCGGGACACGATCGAGCGCTTTGGCGACATTTACGGCGATCGCTGCCTGCCGCTGGTGATCGACGCACACGATTCCCTCTCAATCGATTCTCCAGACGATTGGGCGGAGGCGCAGAGGCGTCTGCAGAATTGGCCGCATTGAAAGCGCTCGTCCCCCACGCGGTACGGCGCGGCATCAGCGCGCAGGTGGCGCGCGTGCAGGCGGCACGGCTCGAGCGGAACCTCGCGGCGCTGGCCTCCGGCAGCGACACCATCGTCGCGGGTCCGTGGCTGGGCGAGGTCGGGTTCGAGCTGTTGTACTGGGTGCCGTTCCTGCGCTGGTTCGCGGAACGGTTTCACGTGGCGCCGGAGCGGCTGCTGGTGGTGTCGCGCGGAGGGACCGCCGCGTGGTATCGCCCCTTTGCCGCCAACTACCGCGAGATCTTCGACTACCTGTCGCCCGAGGAGTTCCGCCGCCGGCACGACGAGCGGCTGACGGCCAACGGCGAGCAGAAGCAGACGCAGGTGCTGGCGTTCGAGCGCCAGCTGCTGCGCGAACTCACTGGTGACGTCGAGCACCGATCGATGCTGCACCCGTCGACGATGTACGGGCTGTTCAACCCGTTCTGGTGGCGCCATCTGGACGAGACGTGGGTGCACGCGCACGCGGTGTACGCGCGGCTCGCCGCCGCGCCGCCTGCCGGCCTCACGCTTCCGGATCGCCCTTACACCGCGGTGAAGTTCTACTTCAACGACTGCTTCCCAGCTACCGACGACACGCGCGCCTTCGTGCGGCGGACGCTGCAGGAGCTGGCGTCGCGCGGCCCGGTGGTGTCGCTGGCGACCGGGCTGCGGATCGACGATCACGACGGCGACGCGCACGGCCTGCCGGGCGTCCAGCCGCTGCCCGCGGATCTGCACCCGCGCGACAACCTCGGCGCGCAGGCGGCCATCGTCGCGGGCGCGTCGGCGTTCGTCGGCACCTACGGCGGCTTTTCGTACCTGGCGCCGTTTCTCGGCGTGCGGACCACGGCGTTCTACGCCAACGACGGTTTTTCGGCGCGACACCTCGGGATGGCGCGATCGGCGTTCGCGTCGCTGGACGTCGCGGGACTGTTCGACGTCGCCCCAGTGAGACCCTGACATGAGCATCCAACACGTTCTCGTCACCGGCGGCGCCGGCTACATCGGCTCGCACCTGGTGGACGGCCTCATCGCGCGCGGCTACCAGGTCACTGTCCTCGACGCGCTGGTACCGCAGGTGCACCGTTCCGGCACCTGGCCGTCCTACGCCAACGCCAAGGCGCGCTACGTGCAGGGCGACGTGCGCGACCGCGCGGCGTTCGAACCGCTCGTGCTCGAGGCCGACGCCGTGGTGCACTTTGCCGCGGCCGTCAGCATCGGCCAGAGCATGTATCAGATCGACCGCTACGTGGACGTGAACACCCGCGGCACGGCGCTCCTGCTCGACATCCTGGTCAACGCCAAGCATCACGTGCAGAAGGTGCTCGTGGCGTCGTCGATCGGCGTCTTCGGCGAAGGCGCCTACCGCTGCGCCACGCATGGCGCGGTGGACCCGACGATCCGTCCGGAGGAACAGCTGGCGGCGCGCGACTGGGAGCAGCGCTGCCCGGTGTGCCGCGCGCCGGTGGAATCGATCCCGACGCCGGAGGGCAAGACGCTCTACCGCGACAACATCTACTCGATGACGAAGTACCACCAGGAAGAGATGGTGCTGCTCATCGGCAAGACCTACGGCATTCCCGCGGTGGCGCCGCGCTTCTTCAACGTCTACGGTCCCCGTCAGAGCTTGAGCAACCCGTACGCGGGTGTCGCGGCGATCTGGCTGAGCCGTCTGCTGAACGGCAAGCGCCCGGTGGTGTTCGAGGACGGCGGGCAGCTCCGCGATTTCGTGTCGGTACACGACGTCGTGGACTGTCTCGTGCTCATGCTGGAGAAGTCTGGCGCCGACTACCTGCCGGTGAACGTCGGGTCGGGCGAGACGGTCACGATTCTCGAGATCGCGCGGATGCTGAACCGGATCCTCGGGACGTCGATCGAGCCGGACGTCACGCAGGCGGGGCGCAAGTTCGACATCCGCCACAACACCGCCGACATCACCCGTGCGAAGACGCTGCTCGGATTTCAGCCGAAGGTGCCGCTCGAGGACGGCTTCCGCGAGCTGGTCGAGTGGGCGAAGACGACGCCCGACGTGGCGGCCGACTTCTTCGACAAGGCGCTCGACGAGCTGAAGCAGAAGGGCTTGCTGGTCTCCTGAGGACGGGCCGCCTGAAGGCGGCCCCTACGACTGCATGATTCTCACATTCGACGAGCTGGCGGACCATCGGCACCAGGTGGCGATGGTGGACGGGGCCTTCGATCCGCTGCACCACGGCCACATCGCCTACTTCAAGGCGGCGCGGGAGCTGGGCGTGCCGGTGCTGTGCAACGTCGCGTCCGACCGCTACGTCGCCACCAAACACCGGCCGCTCCTGACCGAGACGCAGCGGGCGACGGTCATCGACGCCATCCGCTACATCGACTACGTGCACATCTACGAGATCGACACCGAGACCGTGCTGCGCCAGCTGCGCCCGCGCTACTACGTGAAGGGGAGCGACTGGCGCGAGCGGGGCCTGCCGCCCGAGCAGGAAGTGATCTGCCGCGAGCACGGCATCGGCATCGTGTATCTCGACACCGTGCTCGAGTCGTCGAGCCGGCTTCTTCAACAGTACGCCGATCAGGACAAGCAAAGGCTGCAGAGGCAGCAGAGCCAACAATGACCATCACCGAGTTCGAAGCCGCCGTCTTCGCGCAGAAGCCCACCGGGCAGCAGCACTACGACGAGAACTACTGGCTGGGGGAGTGGCGCGCGGGCGACAACAACTACTCGCTCGACACCCGCCGCCGCATCGAGGCGAAGAACCCGCAGCTGATCAAGGACGTGTTCCAGCCCAGTCGCGTGGTCGACCTCGGGTGCGGCCCCGGCGCCCTGATGCATCTGCTGCACGAGATCGGCGTCCATGCCGACGGCATCGACTACAACGAGATGAGCCTCAAGCTGGCGACGCCGGAGGTGCGGGATCGCATTTCCATCGGCGACGCCACCGACACGTCGATCGGACAGGACGGGGCGTACGACCTGGTCATCTGCCGCGAGGTGCTCGAGCACCTGACGGTGCTCGAGGTGAAGAAGGCCGTTGCCAACATGGTGCGCCTGGCGTCGAAGTTCATCTACGTGACGACGCGGTTCCATCCCAACCCGCCGACGTTGCTCGACTTCAACACCAGCGACGATCTCGATCCCTCCCACATCACGCTGCTCAACAAGGACATGCTGCGGCTGATGTTCGTGCTCGAAGGCTGCCGGTCGCGGCCGGATCTCGAGGAGCGGATGGACTGGGGCAGGAAGGGCCGCGTCCTCGTTCTGGAGAAGCACTGAACGCCGCGACATCGGTAACCGAGCTCCGCGCCACGCGTTGGACCTGGCTGGCCTACGGCTATGCCGCGCTGGCGGCGTGCGCGCTCGGCTACGGCCTGCTCGGCATCCCGGTGCAGGTCTCCGACAGCCTCAACAACCTGATCGAGGCGACGCAGGGATCGCTCACGGGCCTCGTCCACAATCAGTTCTTCCAGCGCGGCTACCTGCGGCCGTTCCTCTGGGGATTGATTCGCGTGGTGGCCGACCTGTCGCAGGGGCACTACTTCGAGTGGTTCCGCGGCTGGCACGTGGCGCAGGTCGTCGTGCTGTCGGGACTGTTCGTCGCCCTCCTGCGGGTGCGGCGCGCGGTGGACGCCGCCGTCGTCCCGCTCGGGCTCGCGGCGCTGGTCGGCCTCCACACGTTTTCCGGCACCATCCGCGAGGCGTTCCCGATCAACACGTTCATGACGATCCTGCTGTGCTGCTTCGCGGCGGCGTGGCTGGCGCTCGGGACCCCGCGATGGTGGCGCGACGTGGCCGCGGCGCTGCTGCTGGTCTTCGCGGCGCTCACCGTGGAGACCGGCCTCCTCGTCGGCGTGATCTTCGTGGCGGCGTGGCTCGCGGGCGCGCGCGGTCTCTCACGAACCGGCGTGGCGGTGCAGGTCGCGCTCGTCGCCGGCTACTTCGTGCTGCGGTTCGTGGTGCTCGGCGTGGGCGCGCCGGGGCTCGAAGAGCGCGCCTCCGGGTTCGGCTTCGGCGTCCTCGACCGCGACCAGGTGGCGGCGCGGTTCGGCGCCAACCCGCTGCCGTTCTACGCCTACAACGTGGCCGTCTCGCTGTTGTCGCTGGTGGCGTCGGAACCAAGCGGCGGCGTCTTCAGCGTCACGCAGCGAGTGCTGGCGGGAGAGGCCACGGCGATCAACGTCGTGAACGTCGGGGCCTCGGTGCTGGGGACCGCGCTCATTGCCGCGTATCTCTGGACCCGGCGCCGCGAGTGGCTGGCGCGGCGATTCACCCCCGACGATCAGCTCGTCGCAATCTTCGTGGCCGTCGCGGCGGCCAACATCGTCATGTGCTACGCCTACACGAAGGACGTGATCCTGAGCCCGGCGGGCATCTTCTACGCGCTGGCGCTGGCCGTGGCGGCGCGCCATTTCATCGAGCGCGCGTCGATGACGGCGGGACGGACCGCGGTTGCGAGTGTCGTTTTGGTGCTGCTCTCGGCGGGGTGGGGGTATCGCGCCATCGCCGCCGCGATCGACCTCCGCCACGCCGGCAACGTTGTCCGTGTGGAGTGGGCCTATGTGGATCGCTGGCTCGAACGGGAGCATCTGACGCCCACGACCGACGAGGGGCGTGCCATCGTCAGGCAGCTTCAGGAGGACGCGATCTGGAATCACCCGGCGCGGCCGACGCTGGCCGGCGACTGGCTGGACTGGTTCGAGCAATGAGCGAGCCCCGCGCCAATGTGCTCGGCGTGATGGCGGCGGCGCCGGCGGTACTCGCGACCGTGGCGGTGCTGGTGTTTGCCGCCCAGGAACTGTCCGGGCGCACGCCCCTCTCGTACGGCCGGCCCATCAACGTGGCCGAGGCGGCCGGGGCGGGCGAGGTGTCCGAAGTGTTGCGCTTCCTGCGTGCCGGTTGGGATCCGACACAAGTCTGGCCGGTGCGTCCCGAGATCATCTCGTCCACGGTCACACGCGCCACCGGACTCGAAGCCGCGATCTGGGGCGGGCGCCAGCCGCTCGTCGAGCTGCTGGATCGCCGCGGCTTCATCCGCGACGCCGAGACGCGTCACCACCTCGCGTGCCTGGCCAAGGACATCGGCGCCGACGACGTCGTGGCGTATCTCTCGCCAGCCGGCGCGCCATCGTGCGACCCCGGCGCCGGCTTTGCCGTGGTGAAGGCGCGGTCGCAGCCGCAGTGAGCAGGCGCTTGTCATGAGCGGATTCGACGCGGCGTCCAACCTGGCGCTCAAGGCGCTGCGCCGGCTGCAGTCGGTCCACAAGCCGTTCGTGAGGCGCAGGCGGCGGGGCGAGCGCGCCCGTGAACATGCCGCGTTCCGCCAGGAGGTGGCCGAGATCGAGCGGGAGCTGGCGGAGATCGCAGCCGACCCGCGGTCCATCGTCATCGGGCCGTGGCTGGGCGAGGTCGGGTACGAGGTGCTCTACTGGATTCCCTTCCTGCGCTGGTTCGTCGATGCCCATGGCATCAGTCGCGATCGGCTGATCGCGGTGACGCGCGGCGGCCTCGAGGCGATGTACGGCGAGCTGGCGAGCCGCTACGTGGACATCTTCGACGTGATGACGCCGCAGGAATTTGCGGAAGCAAATGCGCGCCGGCGGACCGATCGCGAGGGCGGCGGCCAAAAGCAGACGAGCATGAGCGAGCTCGAGGTCAGGCTGCTTGGTCGCGTGATGCAGCATCTTTCTCTGCCGGGAGCTCGAGTCTGCAGCCCCGCGCTGCTGTTCAAGATGTTCCGGAACGTGTGGCACGGCAACCTGCCCGTGGACGTCTTCACCACCCACACGCGGTACGTCACGCAGCGGCTGGACGCGCCGGCGATTCCCGGGATGCCCGACGACTTCATCGCGGTGAAGCTGTACGCCGGACCGGCGCTGACGACGGGCGACAGCTCCCGCGCTGCCGCGCGCGCGATCGTCGAGCAGGCGGCCCGCGTGGCGCCGGTCGTGCTGCTCGAAACCGAGCTCGGCATCGACGAACATCGCGACTTCGACCTCCGCGGTCTCGCCAACGTGACGAGCGCCGCCGCGCTGATGCAGCCGCGCACCAACCTGGGCGTGCAGCTGTCGCTCATCGCGCGGTCGCGGTTCTTTCTCGGCACCTGCGGGGGGCTGGCGTGGGTGGCGCCGTTTCTCGGCGTGCCGACGGTGGCCGTCTACGACACCGACGCGATGCTGGCGCCGCACCTGCTGCTGGCGCGCCGGGCGGGGCACGACGCCGGCGCGGCCGAATTCGCGCCGCTCGACCTGCGGGCGCTCGATCGGGTGCGCCTGATAGAATGAGGACTTTTTGAGCCACAGATGCCCATCGCCGACAGCGTGATCCTCGAAGAAGGGGTCGTCATCTTCCACCGCGACCTGGTGAATTTGTACGGCTGCCACGTGGGTGCCGGCACGAAGATCGGGGCCTTCGTGGAGATCCAGAAAGGGGCCACCATCGGCCGCCGCTGCAAGGTGTCGTCGCACACCTTCGTCTGCGAGGGCGTCACCATCGAGGACGACGTCTTCGTCGGCCACGGGGTGATGTTCATCAACGATCCCTATCCGCGGGCGACCGTGGACGGCAAGCTGCAGACCGAGGCCGATTGGACGGTGGTCCCCACGCGCGTGTGCCGCGGCGCGTCGATCGGCAGCGGTGCGGCAATCCTGTGCGGGGTCACGATTGGGGAACGGGCGCTCGTCGGCGCGGGCGCGGTCGTGACGCGCGATGTACCTGCCGACGCGACAGTGGCGGGCGTGCCGGCGCGCCAGCTGGCCAGGAGCCGGCGCGAAGGGACGGTAGAAGCATGATCGGCATCGGCGTCATCGGCTACGGGTACTGGGGTCCGAATCTCGTTCGCAACTTCGCCGAGTGCCAGGGCGCGGCGGTGCGCATGGTGTGCGACCTGCGGCCGGCGCAACTCGAAAAGGTCCAGCGGCGCTACCCGGGCGTCCGCGTGACGACGAATCCGGCCGACGTGTGGAACGACCCGGAAGTGGATGCCGTGGTGGTCGCCACCCCGGTCGATCGGCATTTCGAGCTGGCCATGGCGTCGCTGCAGGCCGGCAAGCACGTGCTGGTCGAGAAGCCGATGACCTCCACGAGCGAGCAGGCGAACCGCCTGATCGACGAGGCGGCGAAACGGCGCCTGGTGCTGATGGTGGATCACACCTTCGTCTACACCGGCGCGGTGCGCAAGATGCGCGAGCTCCTCGAGACCGGCGAGCTCGGCGACGTCTATTACTACGACTCCGTGCGCGTCAACCTTGGGCTCTTCCAACACGACGTGAACGTGTTGTGGGATCTCGCGGTCCACGACCTCTCGATCATGGACTTCGTGCTGCAGCAGCAGCCGGTGGCGGTGTCGGCCACGGGATTCGCCCACGTGCAGGGGCGGCCCGAGAACATCGCCTACATGACGATGTTCTTCGACGGCAGCCTGATCGCGCACGTGAACGTCAACTGGCTGTCGCCCGTGAAGGTGCGGCGCACCCTCCTTGGCGGCAGCCGCCGGATGGTGGTGTTCGACGATCTCGAGGCGAGCGAGAAGATCAAGGTGTACGACCGCGGGATTTCGCTCAACCCCAGCCCGGAGAACGTCTACCAGATGCTCATCGGCTACCGCGCCGGCGACATGTGGGCCCCGCAGATCGCCGTGAGCGAAGCGCTCACCGTCGAGGCCGCGCACTTCGTGGCGTGCATCCGCGACGGCGCCCAGCCGATCACGGGCGGCGAGGCCGGGCTGCACGTCGTGCGCCTGCTCGAGGCGGCCACCGAATCCATGGCGAAGCAGGGGCAGCTGGTGACGCTGCGGAGCGCGGCGCATTCATGATTCCGTTCGTCGATCTGCAGGCGCAGTACCGGGCGATCAAGCCGGAGATCGACGCCGCCGTTCTGAAGGTGTTCGAGCAGGCCGCCTTCATCCTGGGGCCGGCGGTGGCGGCGTTCGAGAAGGACTTCGCCACCTTCTGCGGCGCCAAGGAAGCGGTGGGCGTGAGCAGCGGCACGAGCGCGCTGCATCTGGCGCTGCTCGCGGCCGGCGTCGGCCCCGGCGACGAGGTGATCACGGTGCCGTACACCTTCGTGGCCACCGTGGCCGCGATCGAGTACGCGGGCGCCAGGCCGGTGCTGGTGGACATCGAACCTGACTACTGGACGATGGATCCGGCGAAGCTCGAGGCGGCGATCACCCCGCGCACGAAGGCGATCATGCCGGTGCACCTCTACGGGCAGCCGGCGGACATGGATCCGATTCTCGACATCGCGCGCCGGCATGGCATCCCGGTCATCGAGGACGCGGCACAGGCGCACGGCTCCGAATACAAGGGCCGGCGCTGCGGGTCGATGGGGCTGCTCGGCTGCTTCAGCTTCTATCCGGGCAAGAACCTCGGGGCCTACGGGGAGGGCGGCGCGGTGGTGACCGACGATCCGGCGCTGGCCACGCGCATCCGGCTCCTGCGCGCGTGGGGCGAGGAAGTGCGCTACGAGCACAAGTTCAAGGCGTTCAACTACCGGATGGACGGCGTGCAGGGGGCGGTGCTCGGCGTGAAGCTGCGGCACCTCGAGGCGTGGACCGACGCCCGCCGCCGCAACGCCGCGGAGTATACGCGCCAGCTCGCCGGCACCACGGTGGTGCCGCCGGTGGAGCGTGCGGGGTGCCGGCACGTGTATCACCTCTATCCGGTGCGGCTGCCGCAGCGCGATGCCTGGCGTGCCGCGCTTGGCGAGGCGGGCGTCCAGACCGGCGTGCACTATCCGATTCCCGTGCACCTGCAGCCGGCCTACAGGGATCTTGGCTACAAGGCCGGCGACTTCCCAGTGTCCGAGCAGGTGGCGGGTGAGGTACTGTCGCTGCCGATGTTCCCGGAGCTCACGGCCGAACAGATCGGTACGGTCGCCGGACTGCTGAAAGCCGGACTGCCGGCGGGATCGACTGCCTGACGATGTGCAGCCAGCGCTCGGGTGGTGATGGCGTTGCGCGCATGGTGCCGGCGGTACATGGCCGGCAGGTCACGGTGCCCGATTCCCCCGACGAGCTGGAACTCGCCGATCGCCTGCGCCGGGAGCACTCGCGCGGCGAACTACTGGACCTGGCCGCTGCCCATGCGTTGGGAGACAACGAGCAGGACGCCCGCATGCGCCGCGCGGTGTGGCGCGCGCTCGCGAAGCGGTTCGGCCACGGAGTGCGCATCGGCCGCGGCGCGCTGGCCAAACATCCCGAAACGTTCGAGATCGGCGATGGGGTCGTGATCGGCGAGCAGGCGTTCATTCAGGGGCGTTTCGACGGGCGGTGCGTGATCGGCGACCGCTGCTGGCTGGGGCCGCAGAGCTACTTCGACGCGCGCGATCTGGTGATCGAGGAGGCGGTGGGCTGGGGGCCCGGCGCCAAGGTGCTCGGCTCGCAGCACACCTACCTGCCGTCCGACGTGCCGATCATCGAAACCGATCTTCGTATCGCACCGGTGCGGGTCGGGGCTTGGGCCGACGTTGGCGTCAACGCCGTATTGCTGCCCGGCGTGACGGTGGGCAAGGGCGCCATCATCGGCGCCGGCGCGGTGGTCACCAGAGACGTGGCCGCCTTTACCGTCGTGGCCGGCGTGCCAGCCCGGTTCGTCCGCTGGCGGGAGGGACATGAGGGAGAAACACATGAGTGAGGCAGGCCGTTCGACGGTCGTCGTCACTGGCGGCGCCGGTTTCATCGGCTCCGAGCTGGTACGTCAGCTCGCCGCTCGTGGCGATCGTGTCGTCGTGGTCGACAACCTCGTGAACGGGACGCGGGACAACCTGGCTGGCGTCCTCTCCGACCGCGTCGTGCTCGTCGAGAAGGACATCCGCGACATCAGCGTGCTCTCGTCGTACCTGCGTGAGGCGCGCGTGGTGTACCACCTGGCGTGCCTCGGCGTCCGCCACTCCGTGCACTCGCCGCTCGAGAACCACGACGTCAATGCCACCGCGACCCTGCACCTGCTCGGCGCCAGCCGCGACGCCGGCGTGCCACGCTTCGTCTACACGTCGAGCTCGGAGGTGTACGGGACGGCACGCTGGGTGCCGATGACCGAGGAGCACCCGACGTATCCCCACACGGTCTACGGCGGTTCCAAGCTCGCGGGCGAGTGCTACACCCGCGCCTACTACGACACCTACCGTTACCCCACGGTGGTCGTGCGGCCGTTCAACGCCTTTGGACCGCGCTCGCACCACGAGGGCGACAGCGGCGAGGTGATTCCCAAGTTCCTCCTGCGGTGCCTGGCCGGGCGGCCGATGATCGCCTTCGGCGACGGCACGCAGGCCCGCGATTTCACCTACGTGAGCGACACCGCGGCCGGCATCATCCTGGCCGGAGAAGAGCCGCGCGCCGTCGGGCAGACGATCAATCTGGGCAGCGGCCGCGAAGTGAGCATCAACGACCTGGCGCGCCAGGTGGCCTCGGTGGTCGGCCGTCCCAACGCCGCGGTCGAACACGATCAGCCGCGTCCGGGTGACGTGCTGCGCCTGTGCGCCGACATCTCGCGCGCGCATTCGCTGCTCGGCTACTCGGCCCGGACGTCGCTCGAGGACGGGCTCCGCAAGCTGGTGGCCTGGTATCGCGAGCAGCCGTTCACGCCCGAGGAGCTGCTCGAGCAGGAGATCGTTCACAACTGGACGCCCGCGACGCAGGGGTGAGCGCTGCGCTGCCGATGATTCCGATTGCCCGTCCCGTGCTCGGCGAGCGCGAGGTCGAGGCCGCGCGCCGGGCCATCCTGTCCGGCTGGGTGACGCAGGGGCCCGAAGTGGCGGCCTTCGAGCGCGAGTTCGCGGCCGCCGTCGGCGCGCCGCACGCGTGCGCGGTGTCGAGCTGCACGACGGCGCTGCACCTGGCGCTCGTGGCAGCGGGCGTCGGGCCGGGCGACGAGGTGGTGACGGTGAGCCACTCGTTCATCGCCACCGCCAACGCGATTCGCTACTGCGGCGCGACGCCGGTGTTCGTGGACGTCGAGCTCGACACCTTCAACATCGATCCCGCGCTGGTGGACGCCGCCGTGACGCCGCGCACGAAGGCGCTTCTCGTCGTGCACCAGCTCGGCATGCCCTGCGATCTCGCCAGCCTGGTCGCGGCGGCGCGCCGTCACGCCGTGCCGCTCATCGAGGACGCGGCCTGCGCCATCGGCAGCGAGATCCGCTGGCAGGGGGAGTGGCAGCGTATCGGCCGGCCGCACGGCGACATGGCGTGCTTCTCGTTCCATCCACGCAAGCTGCTCTCGACCGGCGACGGCGGCATGATCGTCACCGCCAGCGCCGAGACCGACGCGACGCTGCGGCTGCTGCGGCAGCACGGCATGAGCGTGCCGGACACCGTACGGCACGCGTCGGCGCAGGTGGTGTTCGAGGGGTACCCGATCGTCGGCTTCAACTACCGCCTCACGGACATCCAGGCGGCGATCGGCCGCGAGCAGATCGCCCGGCTCGATGGCATCGTCGCCCGGCGCCGGGAACTGGCGGCGCGCTATGCGACGGCGCTCGCGGGCGTGCCCGGCGTCGTGGTGCCGCGCGAACCCGAGTGGGCGCGCAGCAACTGGCAGACGTACGCCGTGCGCCTGCAGACCGCCGATCAGAAGCGGGTGATGCAGCGCATGCTCGACGACGGCGTCTCCACCCGCCGCGGGGTGATGAACGCGCACCGCGAGGGCGCCTACCCCGCGGGCACGTGGCGCGCGGCCGGCACACTCACGCGCGGCGAGTGCGCGCAGGACACCGCCATCGCGCTGCCGCTCTATCACGACATGACGCACGACGATCAGGCACGCGTCATCGAATCGCTCACGCGTGCCGTTCTTGGTACTTAGTTCTTGGTTCTTGGTCCGTCCTCAGTCCATAGTCCCTGGTCCGGGACCACGGACCCAGGACCCAGGACGGACTAAGGACCTAGGACGGACCAGGAACTAAGGACCAAGCACCAAGGACCTTGATGCTGCTCTCCATCCTCACTCCCGCGTTCAACGAGGCCACGAACCTCGACGCGCTGTATGCCCGCGTGGTGGCGGCCACGACGCAGCTCGGCGTGGAGTGGGAGTGGCTGATCGTGGACGACCATTCCCGCGACGACACCTTCGCGGTGATCCAGCGCCTTGCCGCCGCCGACCCGCGGGTGCGCGGCGTGCGGCTGGCCCGCAACTCGGGATCGCACGTGGCGATCACCTGCGGCCTGCACCTGGTGCGCGGCGACGCCGCGGTCATGATGGCCGCTGATCTGCAAGATCCCCCCGAGACGCTCGGCGCGATGCTCGAGCGCTGGAAGGCGGGCGCGCAGGTGGTGTGGGCGGTCCGCCGCCAACGCCCCGGCGAGACCTCGCACGCCGGGTTTGCCGCGCTCTACTACTGGGTGATGCGGCACGTCGTGGGCATGAAGGAGATGCCGGCCAACGGCGCCGACTTCTTCCTGGCCGACCGCGCCGTCATCGAGGCGTTCCGGACCTTCCCGGAGCGCAGCGTCAGCGTCCTGGCGCTGGTGATGTGGCTCGGTTTCCGGCAGGAGTTCGTCGACTACGACAAGCAGCCGCGCACCTCGGGAAAATCCGGGTGGACGCTGGCGCGGAAGATCACCCTGGTCGTCGATTCCGTGACGGCGTTTTCCGAGGCCCCGATCCGGGCCTGCATGCTGCTGGGGGTCGCGCTGCTTGGCGTGGCTCTCGTGCTGCTGGTGGCGGGCGTGGCGCGCTGGGTGCAGACCGACCACGGCCACCTCATCCTGCTTGTCGCCGCGATGGCCGGAGTGGGCGGGCTGCAACTGGTGGCGACCGGCCTCGTGGGCGAGTACGTCTGGCGCGCCCTCGAAGAAGCGCGCCGGCGGCCGCAATTCGTGATCGAACGGGCTACCGCCGAGGTCGCCTCCCGGTCGCCGGTGGCCCGCTGAACTCAGCTAGAATCGATAGTCCTCAATGATCGACTGTATTGCCGGGTACCACCTGAACCCCTGGACCTGTGGCATTGCGAAGTTCAATGCCATCCTGGCCAAGCACCTCGACGTGGAGGTGGTGGGCATTCGGGCGGTCGAGCTGGGTAGCTTCGAACGGCCCCTGCTGTCGGTAAAGCTCTCCGAGTTCAGCGAGCGTGACACGGCGGACCTCGACCTGTGGGCCTCGGCGCACAAGGGCGGGTTCGAGCTGTTCCTGCACGCGTTCGGCGGCTCCGAGGTGGAGCAGCGGCTGGCCGCGTCGGCGGCGCGCGTCTATGTCGGGAACACCGAGCTCTTCCACGAACTGCGCGGGCTGCGGCCCGACGTGCAGGAGCTCTTCTGCCCGGGCACCATCCTGAACCCGCAGCGGTTCATGAAGACCGACATCTCGGTCTTCACCTTCGGCATGGCGCACAAGATCCGGGTGCCGCTCTACCGCCGCCTCCAGGAGCTGCTCGAGGCGACCGGACAGACCTACTCGGTGTACGTGTCGACGGCGCTGCACGAGAACACGAGCTTCGACGGCTCGTTCGTCGTGACGTTCGAGGAGCTGCAGGCGATCTTCAACGGCAACGTCTACTTCATGGGCTACCTGTCGGACACGGCGGTGTTCAACCACCTGCTCGACAGCACCTACCTGGCGGCCTTCTTCGAGAAGGGGCTGCGGGCGAACAACACCACGGTCAACGCCGCGATGGAGTGCGGCTGCACCGTCATCACCAACCTCGACGAACACTCGCCGGCCGGCCTGGTCCACATGGGCAACGTGCTCGACATTCACCAGTGCGATCGGCTGCCCGGGCGCGAGGAGAGCCAGCGCATCGGCGTGGCGGCGCGCGACGTCGCCCTCGGGCAGTACGGATGGGAGCAGCTGGTCAAGCAGCTGCGCGCGGTGGCGCCCAGGCAGCCAGTGGCGGGCGCGCGCGCCAAATAGACGCGAAAGAGGGCGGCCTCGACGCCGCCAGGAGACGATAGTGGCAGGGACGATGAAAATCGGCACGCACGAGATTGGCGATTCGACGCAGTGCTACGTGATCGCCGAGATCGGACACAACCATCAGGGCAGCCTGGACCGCGCGCGCGAGCTGTTCAAGGAAGCCAAGCTGGCCGGCGCGCACGCGGTGAAGCTGCAGAAGCGCCACAACCGCGGCCTCTACACGCGCGCCGCCTACAACAAGCCGTACGACAACGAGAACAGCTTCGGCGCCACCTACGGCGAGCACCGCGAGTTCCTGGAATTCGAGCGCGAGGAGTACACGGCTCTGCAGGCCTACGCCAAGGAGCTCGGCGTGGACTTCTTCGCCACCGCGTTCGACATCCACAGCGCCGACTTCCTGGAGTCGCTCGACGTGCCGGCGTACAAGATCGCCTCAGGCGACCTGAAGAGCACGCCGCTGCTCAAGCACGTGGCGCGCATGGGCAAGCCGATGATCGTGTCGACCGGCGGCGCGCAGATCGAAGACGTGCAGCGCGCCTACGACACCATCCTCGCGATCAACCCGCAGCTCTCGATCCTGCAGTGCACCGCCGGCTACCCGGCGGCGACCGAGGAGCTCGACCTGCGCGTCATCGACACCTATCGCGCGAAGTTCCCGGACGCGGTGATCGGGTTCTCGAGCCACGACAACGGCATCGTCATGCCGGTGGCCGCCTACATGCTCGGGGCCCGCATCGTCGAGAAGCACTTCACGCTCAACCGGGCGATGAAAGGCACCGACCACGCGTTCTCGCTCGAGCCGGTGGGGCTGCGCAAGATGGTGCGCGACCTCGACCGCATCTTCAAGGCGATGGGCGACGGCGAGAAGAAAATCTACGAGAGCGAGAAGGCGCCGATCATCAAGATGGGCAAGAGCCTCGTGGTGGCGCGCGACCTGCCGAGCGGGCACGTGCTCACCGCCGCCGACATCGTGATGAAGTCGCCGGGCGGCGGCATCCCGCCCTACGAGCTCGACAGCGTGCTCGGCATGGTCACCACCAAGGCGCTGCACGAAGACGACTTCCTGTCGCACGACGTGCTGGCCAAGAAGAGCCCGCAGCTCGCGCGTTCGTAACGTGAGCGAACGCTTCAGTCTCGACGGCCAGGTTGCCGTCGTCACGGGCAGCTGCGGCAAGCTGGGCCCCATCTGGGTGGAAGCCTTGCTCGAGGCGGGCGCGCGTGTGGCCGCGCTCGACCTGCCGGGGGCGAAGGCGTCGCCGGCGTTCGTGGCCGTCCACGAGCGCTTCACGGACCGGGTGGTCCGCGCCGACATCGACATTACGAGCCGGCAGTCGATCGAGGCCGCGGCGCAGGCCGTGCAGAAGTGGCTCGGCGTGCCGCGCATCCTGGTCAACAACGCGGGCATCGATCAGGCGCCGGACAGCCCCGGCGGGCGCCACCATCTCGACACCCTGCCGATCGACGAGTTCCGGCGCATGGTGGAAGTGAACCTCCTCGGCACCTTCCAGGTGACGCAGGTCTTCGGCGGGCTGATGGCGCAGCATGGCGGCGGGTCGATCATCAACATCGGCTCGCTCTACGCGTCGGTGTCGCCCGACCCGCACTTCTACGACCATCTCGCCGGCAACGCGCCGTTCCTCAAGTCTCCGGCCTACGGCGCCTCGAAGGCCGGCGTCGTCAACCTGTCGAAGTTCTTCGCGACGCACTGGGCCGGCGCCGGCATCCGCGTCAACACGCTGTCGCCGGGCGGCGTGCTTGCCGGCCAGGACGAGCAGTTCAAGGGCAAGTACGGCGCGCGCGTGCCGCTGCGCCGGATGGCCGAGGCCGAGGATCTGAAGGGGCCGCTGGTGTTTCTCGCTTCGCGGGCGTCGTCCTACGTCACCGGCCACGAGCTCCGCGTCGAAGGAGGCTTCACCGCGTGGTAAGCCTGGACCTTCCCGACATCATCCCGAACCAGATTGGCGGCGTGGACCGGCCCGCGCACGACGGCCGCACGTTTGCCAAGGTCGATCCCGCCACCGGGAAGCTGCTCTGCCGCGTCGCGCAGTCGAGCGCCGACGACGTGGAGCGCGCGGTGGCGGCGGCCAAGACGGCGCAGCCGGCGTGGGCCGACCTCACCGTCGTCAAGCGCGGCGACATCCTGCGCGAGATTGCCATCCTGATGCGCGCGCACCGCGCCACGATTGCGGAGCTGGTGGCGCGCGAGACCGGCAAGTCGAAGAAGGACGCCCTCGGCGAAACCGACGCGGCGATCGAGATGGGGTTCTTCGTCGCCGGCGAGGGGCGCCGCTTCTACGGACAGACGACCACGAGCGCGGTGCCGAACAAGACCGCGCTGGTCGTGCGTCAGCCGCTCGGCGTCGCCGGGCTCATCATCGCCGCCAATACCCCGATCGCCAACGTCGCCTGGAAGGCGTTTCCCGCGCTCCTGTGCGGCAACGCCGCGGTGCTGAAGGCCGCCGAGGACACGCCGCTGTCGGCGTGGGCCTTCGGCGTGCTGGCGCGCGAGGCCGGCCTGCCCGAGGGCGTGTACTCGACGATTCACGGCTTCGGCGAACAGGCCGGCGCGCCGCTCGTCGAGCATCCCGATGTCGCCGTCGTGAGCTTCACCGGCTCGTGCGAGGTGGGCCGCTGGATCGCGCAGGCGGCGGGGAAGCGCCTGGCGAAGACCTGTCTCGAGCTCGGCGGCAAGAATCCCCTCATCGTCTGCGACGACGCCGACCTCCAGAACGCGGTCACCTGGACGCTCGGTTCGGCCTTCAGCAACGCCGGTCAGCGCTGCGCGGCCGGCAGCCGCATCCTCGTCTTCGACGGCGTCTACGACCAGTTCAAGACCATGCTCGTGGACGCGGTGGGCAAGATGAAGGTCGGCACCGCCGACACCGACGACTTCGGCCCGGTCATCAACGAAGAGCAGATGACGAACATGCTGGCGGCCGTCGAGCGCGCCAAGGCCGCGGGCGCGACGGTGCTCACCGGCGGCACGCGACTGGCCGGTCCGGGCTACGACGGCGGCTACTTCGTGGCGCCGACCGTGATCGAGGGCGCCGTGCACGGCGACGAGATCTCGCGCAGCGAGCTCTTCGGCCCCATCACCTGCCTTTACCGCGTGAAGACGTTCGACGAGGCCGTGGCCATCGCCAACGACTCGCCCTTCGGCCTCACCGCCTCGGTGCACACGCAGAGCCTGCACCGGGCGATGACCTTCCTCAACCGCATCCAGGCCGGCGTGGCCGTGGTGAACGGCGGCACCTACGGGAGCGAGCCCCACATGCCGTTCGGCGGCCTCCGCCAGTCAGGCAACGGGTGGAGAGAAGCCGGCACCCAAGCCCTGGATGTCTATTCCGACCTGAAGACGATCTACATCAATCACAACCCTCAGAAAGCCTGAGGGTTGTGATTGAGGCTCATGGCTCACGACTCAGGGCTCATGCCTGTGGGCCTTAGGCCTTCTGGCTTGAGCCTTGAGCCCTGAGCCCTGAGCCTGTACGATCCACCGGATGCCTCCTTCGGCAGTCGCGTTCATCCCGGCGCGGCTCGGCTCCAAACGCGTTCCCGGCAAGAACATCC
>Ga0207648_10001775_pt1 | contig 23627 bp, 20 predicted proteins | sample KBSMisM32_FD_184310 | JGI IMG/M metagenome (GOLD analysis project Ga0207648, IMG submission 184310) | Miscanthus rhizosphere microbial communities from Kellogg Biological Station, Michigan, USA - KBS Miscanthus M3-2 (SPAdes) (version 2) | ecosystem: Host-associated > Plants > Roots >...
TGATCGGCTGTGCATTCCGGTGCCCTTCTACCACTGCTTCGGCATGGTGATGGGCAACCTGGGCTGCACGAGCCACGGCACCACGATGGTGATACCGGCGCCCGGCTTCGATCCCGGGCTGACGCTGAAGGCCGTCGAGCAGGAACGCTGCACCGGACTCTACGGCGTGCCGACGATGTTCATCGCCATGCAGAACCATCTGGAGTCCGCCGAGCGCGACCTGTCGTCGCTGCGCACCGGAATCATGGCGGGCGCGGTGTGTCCGATCGAGGTGATGAAGCACTGCGTCAACGACATGAACATGACCGAGGTCGCCATCGCCTACGGCATGACGGAGACCTCGCCGGTGAGTTGTCAGACCCTCATCGACGACGATCTGGAACGCCGGACCTCGTCGATCGGCCGGGCCCATCCGCACGTCGAGATCAAGATCGTCGATCCCGAGACCGGCGACGAAGTGCAGCGCGGTCAGCCCGGCGAGTTCTGCACGCGGGGCTATTCGGTGATGCTGGGGTATTGGGATGACGAGGAGAAGACCACGGAGGCAATCGATTCCGACGGCTGGATGCACACCGGCGATCTCGCGGTCATGAGAGAGGACGGGTACTGCAACGTCGTCGGCCGCATCAAGGACATGGTGATCCGCGGCGGTGAGAACGTCTATCCGCGCGAGATCGAGGAGTTCCTCTACACGCACCCGGATATCGAGGATGCGCAGGTGATCGGCGTGCCCGACGCGAGGTACGGCGAGGAGATCTGCGCGTGGATCCGGATGAAGCCGGGCAGGCCCGCGCTGGATGCCTCCGCGGTGAAGGCGTTCGCGACCGGAAGGCTGGCGCACTACAAAGTCCCGCGCTACGTCCACATCGTCGCCGAGTTCCCGATGACGGTCACCGGCAAGGTCCGCAAGATTGAGATGCGCGAGGAGACGGTCAAGATTCTCGGCCTCTGATGTCCGCGCCACCACGAAGGATTCGGGCGACGCTGGACAACCTGGCCGACGCGCTCGGCTCAAGATTGCATCCAGGGTCGTGATCCCTCGCAATCCACAGCCCTGGCTGCAATCTCGAGCACACATACCCTAGGCCAGTAGCGGGCTGAGCCGCGTCGCATACTCCTGTAGGCCCGGCACCTGTCGCAGCAGCAGGTCGGCCTGGTCGTCGCGCCCGGACATCGCCAGCGCCGCGACGAGCGCTCCGGACGACGATCGCACCGGCACCGCCACGCAGGCCGAGCCCTCGCGCAACTCGGCGGTCTGGGTGGCCACACCCTGATCCCGCACGGCCTCGAGTTCCTCGGCTAACGCGGCCCGCGACGTCACGGTGCGATCGGTCAGCGCCGCAAGCGGAGTCACCAGCAGGCTGTCGAAATCTCGTTTCTCGGCAAGCAGCAGCTTGCCGACACCGCATGCGTGCAGGTGCCGGTTCAGCACGGATTCGTCCGCGGGAGGCGGATACTCACTGTCGGCGTCGGCGATCCGGACGGCCGTGTTGGTGAAGTAGAACAGGTGGACCCCGAATCGGACCGACAACCGTAGCTCGGCGAGCACCTCGCGCGCCGCGGTGCAGACGATGGGCGAAACAGCAGCGTCGATCAAGACGCCCATCCGCGGTCCCAGCGAGAAACTCGAAAGATCGGGAAGCCGAACGACGTAACCGTCCGCGACGAGCAGATTGAGTAGCCGGTAGGTGGTGGCCGACGGCATCGACAGGTGTTCGGCGATCTCCTTGGCCGTCACCCCGACGCCTGCCCGCGCTACCTGCTCGAGCACTTGCAGGGCACTCTGCACGGCCTTGGGTTGACGTCCCGACAGCGATCCGTCCACGGGGCTCATCGCCGGACCTCCCACGGGTTGTAATCGGCGAAGACGTCACCGGTGACCGTCTCGTCGAACACGCCGACACGATGAGCCAGGTCCGGAATGGTCCGTTTTCGTATCGCGAAGACCGCCAGTCCGGTGGCGATCAGCACGGCGTAGATCGCCGTCGCGATCCACACAGGGGCGTCGACGGTGAGCGCGGCCCAGACGATGATCGCCACCATCAAGGCGGCCGTTGCCAGCCCGACGATCAAAGGCGTACGCGACAATTCGCCGATGCGGCGCAGAAACGCCGGCGTGGCCAGACAGACCAGCAGGTATGCACCGACATAGCCGTGCGCCGACACAGCCAGCAGGCCGATGAGCACCTCGCGACTCGATCCGGCGACGAACAGATACGCGACGGGCACCGCGACGATGAACGGCATCGCCGAGCACAGCGCAATGTGCGGGGTTCGGTATACGCGGTGTGCACGGCCGACCCGTTCGCTCACCACGCCTTCGCGGCCCATCGCAAACAGTGTCCGCGACAGGGCGGTCGTCGAACCGATGACACACGCGAACCACGAGGCGAGGATGCCGAGTTCCATCACGATGGACAGAGCCGTCGAGGCTGTTCCGGCCGAGTCCGGAAGCGTCAGCACGATCGGCGTGGAACCGATTCCCGTGCTTACGGTCCCGCGCGCCTGCATGGCCGCGGCGAACGTATAGAGCACTCCCAACGCCAACGGCGTCCATCGGATCGCCCGCGTGACGCTGACGAACGGATTGCGGGCCTCACGGGCCACCGTGCCCGCGCTCTCGAATCCGACGTACGACGTGATGGCCAGCAGCAGGGCGAATCCGAGCGCCGAGTGTGACTCCGCGTCGGCGGTTCTCGGTTGGCCACCGGCCACGACGGATCCGGTGAAGGCGATGACGAGGACCGCGGCGGCCACGGCGATCGCGAACACCTCGATCGTCAGTGAGATGCGTGCGGAGAGCCGGATGCCGCGGATCATCAGCAACAGCGCCGCGGCACCGACGAGCACCGCAAGGCACGCGATGGTCGGTCTGCCGTCAGGGACGCCAAGCCGGCCCAGCAGCGCGGCCAGGTAGCTTGCGGCGCCCAGCGTGCTGGCCATCGCGGCGGCCGCGTACCCGATCACCGCCGACCAGCCGGCGACGATGCCGGGAACGGGGCCGAGCCCTTTGACGGTGTAGCTGTACAGCCCGCTCACCGCGACCATGCGTGTGGAGAACTGGCCGATGCAATAGCCGACCGCCGCCATCAGCAGCGCCGTCACCACGAACACCACGAGCGGCCAGCGTCCGGCCGCAGGGATGACGAGCGCCGGCAGGGTCACCATCACCGCCGACGGCGCCACCGCGGACACCGACTGTCCGAGTACCTGGGCGAAAGACAGCTGCGCCCGTCGCAAGCCCGACACGGGCGAAGTGCTCCGCATGGCCCGACTCGCGCCCATCCGTCGGAAGGTAGTCCATCGTCCATCCGAGGGCGGCCGAGTCGCCGGGATCCGTGTGTAAATCTTCGAAATCTTCAAATGAGAATCGGCGGACCGAGTGTCGGCGAAATCTGCGGCTCGGCATCCCCGGTCAGCGTTCAACTGCGTTTTCCGCTGCGTTCGGAATGGGAACGGAACCGCGATTTCAAATGAGAATGAGTCGCGCTGAAATACCCATTCGAAATTAGTGGTGACGCGCACCACATCGGGGCGTAATTTCGGCCCACATGACAACTCTGGTGAGCACCGATCTGGACCCGAGAACCGTCGACTTCGTGTCGCGCCCGAGGCAGATGTACGTCGACGGGCAGTGGGTCGACGCGCTCTCCGGGCGCCGGTTCGAGACCGTCGATCCCGCCACCGAAGCGGTGCTCACCACGGTGCCGCGCAGCGGCGTCGAAGATGTCGAACGCGCGGTCCTGGCGGCGCGGCGGGCATTCGATAAAGGCCCGTGGCGGTCGCTCACCCCGGCGGAGCGGCAGCGCATGCTGTGGCGCATCGGGGAGGGCATCCTCGCCCGCGCCGACCAGTTCGCTCAGCTGGAGACGCTCGACAACGGCAAGTCGGTGGTGGTCGCACGCGCCGTCGACGTCACGTGGGCGGCGGAGATCTTCCTGTACTACGCCGGTTGGGCCACCAAGATCGAGGGCCGCACCATCCCGGTGTCGGTGCCGTGGGCGCCTGGTGGCCGGTTCCACGCCTTCACGCTTCGCGAGCCGGTGGGGGTGTGCGCGCAGATCATCCCGTGGAACTTCCCGCTGGTGATGGCGGCATTCAAGGTGGCGCCCGCGCTCGCGTGCGGTAATACCGTGATCCTCAAGCCCGCCGAGCAGACACCGCTCACCGCGCTGTTGCTCGCCGAGGTCATCGCCGACGCCGGCGTGCCGGACGGAGTCGTCAACGTGCTCACCGGATTCGGCGACATCGGCGCGGCGCTTTCGGCGCATCCCGCCGTCGACAAGGTCGCGTTCACGGGGTCGACGGATGTCGGCAGGAAGATCGTCAACGCCGCGTCGGGCAACCTCAAGAAGGTCTCACTGGAACTCGGCGGCAAGAGCCCGCAGGTCGTCTTCGCCGACGCCGACCTCGACGCCGCGATCCCCGGCGCGGCCAGTGGCTTCCTGTTCAACCACGGTCAGACCTGCACCGCGGGCACCCGACTGCTCGTCGAGGACCGCATCTTCGACGAGTTCACCCAGGGCGTGGCCGAACTCGCGCGCGCCCAGAAGATCGGCCCGGGGCTGGACCCGACCAACGACATCGGTCCGCTGGTCTCCCGCGAACAGTTGACCAAGGTCACCGGATACCTCGACGCAGGCATCGACGACGGTGCCCGCGCCCTGGCAGGCGGCGGCCGCCACGGCGACACCGGGTTCTACGTCGAGCCCAGCCTGCTGGTCGACGTGCGCCCCGACTTCAGCGTCTACCGCGAGGAGATCTTCGGCCCGGTCGCGGTCGCCATCCCGTTCAACCGCGAGCACGGGGTGCAGGCCTCGGTTATTGGGCAAGCCAACGACACTCCCTACGGGCTGGCCGCCAGCGTGTGGACCCGCGACGTGTCGACGGCGCACGAGGTCGCCGCGCAGATCAAGGCAGGCACGGTGTGGGTCAATTGCCATAACGCTTTCGACACCGCTCTTCCGTTCGGCGGCTACAAACAATCCGGCTGGGGCCGTGAACTCGGCGAGGGAGCGATCGCCGAATACACCCAAACGAAGGCCGTCAATATGGCCCTCTGACCGGAATCGCCGTCAAATGAGAATTCGCCGCCGAGCCATTCTCATTTCACTCATCCCAAGCTTCACGACGCCGCAACCCGATAACCATTCCGAGACGAAAGCCTGATTGCCATGACAACCGATGCCCTCGCGTCAGGACCTGCGGTCCGCGACCGCGAACCCCACCGATTGGCCGGCCGCCTCGGCCCGGCCGCGATCGTCTTCATGGTGGTGGCAGCCGCCGCCCCACTCACCGTCGTCGCGGGGACCTTCCCCATCGGGATTGCCGCGGGCAACGGCGCCGCCTACCCGGCGTCGTACCTGGTGTGCACCGCGATCCTGATCCTGTTCGCGGTCGGCTTCACCGCGATGGCCAGGCACGTGCCGGGCGCAGGCGCCTTCTACACCTACGTCGGCCACGGGCTGGGCAGGCATATGGGGCTCGGCGCCGCCTTCCTCGCGCTGCTCTCCTATACCGCGGTGCAGGGCGGGGTCTACGGCTACGTCGGCGCGGCCATCGGTGAGCTCGTCACATCGCACGGCGGCCCTTCAGTGCCGTGGTACGTCTACGCGCTGGCGATGATGGCCGTGGTCGGCACGCTGGGCTACCGGCATATCGAACTGTCCGGCAAGGTGCTCGGCGTTCTGCTGATCTGCGAGGTCGGCATCGTGGTGGTGATCAACCTCTCGGTGATCGGCCACGGCGGGGACGGCGGAATGTCCACCGCCGCTTTCGATCCCGGCAAGTTCTTCACGGGTGCGCCGGGTATCGCACTGATCTTCGCACTGGCCGGTTTCATCGGTTTCGAGGCCACTGCCGTGTTCCGAGATGAGGCTCGCGACCCGGCGCGGACCATCCCGCGTGCGACGTATCTCGCCCTTCTGCTCATCGGTGGCTTCTACGCGCTGTCGAGCTGGGCGATGGTCAGCGCGTGGGGCGATCAGGGCGCGGTCGCGATGGCCGCCGACAACCCTGAGGGCATGCTGACCGAGACCGCCGTCCGTTACGTCGGTTCGGTGGCAGGTGACCTGGTGCAGGTGCTGCTCATCACGAGCCTCTTCGCCGCGTTGTTGTCATTCCACAACGTGCTTGCGCGCTATGTCTTTTCGCTCGGCAACACCGCTGCGTTGCCAGCGAAGTGCGGCCGCAGCCACACCAGGCACGCCTCGCCGCACGTCGCCTCGGCGGTGCAGACCGTCTCGGCACTCGTACTCGTCGTCGCGTCGGCGTTGGCCGGTCTCGACCCCGTCACTCAGGTGTTCGCGTGGTTCGTCGGGATCTCCTCGGTCGGCATCATCGCGTTGATGACGCTCACGTCGGTTGCGGTCGTCGTGTACTTCCGCCGCAGCAAGGTCGACACCAGGACCTGGCACACGCTCGTCGCGCCCGGCCTCGGTTTGGTGGGCCTCGCGGTCCTGCTCGTGATGACCGCCGTCAATCTGCCGCTGCTCGTCGGCGGCTCGACCACCACGGCCGCCGTGCTCGGCGTGCTGCTGGTCGGCACGTTCGCGGGCGGCGCAGTGCTCGCGGCGCTGCGCCCACGCGCAGGCCGCACCAATTCATCCCTCACCCCTTCGATCGACAAGGAGCGCATCTGATGAGCACCGCAACCATTGAAAGCGTCGACCAAACCCCGTCCGCGGCACCGGATCACCCGTTGGCCCCGCTGACCGCCGATGAGATCCGGGCGGTGCGCCGCATCGTCGACGCGCACGGCCTGCTCGGCGAGAGCGTCCGGTTCGTGTACGTCGCGCTGGACGAGCCGCACAAGAAGACGGTGCTGGCCTTCTCGCCCGGTGACCCGATCGAGCGCCGGGCCCGAGTCCTGTTGCTGGACAGGGCGACCGGCCTCGGCAACGACCTGGTGGTGTCGATCACCGACGACCGCGTCGTGGCGCAGCAGTCGATCGATGCCGGGACCGAAGGCCACGTCCCGATTCTCGACCAGGAGTTCGAGGACATCGAGGCGTTCCTGCTCGAGAGCTCCGAATGGCTGGATGCGATGAAGAAGCGCAACCTCAATCCGACCGATGTGCGTGCCGTTCCGCTGTCGGCAGGCGTCTTCGGTCACGAGGACGAGGTTGGTCGTCGCGTGGTGCGGGTGCTCGCCTTCTATCAGTACGACGAGGCCGACCTGCCGTGGGCGCATCCCATCGACGGGGTGGTGGCCTACGTCGATCTCACGGACCGCTGCGTGACCAAGGTGATCGACGAGCTCGACCTTCCTGTGCCCGCCGAACGAGGGGAGTGGAACGCCGAACCGCACGCCGTGCCCGCGCGCACTGACCTGAAGCCCATCGAGCTCACCCAACCCGAAGGCCCGAGCTTCTCGGTCGACGGCAACCAGATCACCTGGGCGGATTGGACATTCAGGTTCGGCTTCGACATCCGCGAAGGCCTCACCCTGCATCAGATTTCGATCGACGGGCGGCCGGTGGTCTACCGCGCGTCGATCGCCGAGATGGTGGTGCCGTACGCCGACCCGTCACCGGTGCGGTACTGGCAGAACTACTTCGATCAGGGCGAGTATCTGTTCGGCCGCTACACCAACTCGCTGGAGCTGGGTTGCGACTGCCTCGGTGAGATCAAGTATTTCGACGTGACCATCGCCGATGAGCACGGTGAGCCGAAGGTACTGAAGAACGCGATCTGCCTGCACGAGGAGGACTTCGGCGTGCTGTGGAAGCACACCGACATGTTCAACGGCATGGCCGAGACCCGTCGCTCCCGGCGGCTTGTGATCTCCTTCTTCCTGACCATCGGCAACTACGACTACGGGTTCTACTGGTACCTGTACCTCGATGGCACGATCCAGCTCGAGGCGAAGGCCACCGGCATCGTGTTCACGTCGGCGTATCGCGGCCCCGACGGCTTCGCCACCGAGATGGCGCCGGGGCTCGGCGCGCCATTCCACCAGCACCTGTTCTCGGCCCGGTTGGACATGGCCGTCGATGGCAACGTCAACGTCGTCGAGGAGGTCGACGCGGTGCCGGTGCCGATGGGCCCGGACAACCCATGGGGCAATGCGTTCCGCGCGCAGAAGACGAAGCTCACCCGCGAGTCCGAGGCGAAGCGGGTGGCCGACAACCTGAAGGCGCGGGTGTGGCACATCACCAATCCGACCAAGCAGAACCGCCTCGGGCAGGACGTCGGCTACGCGCTGTATCCCGAAGGCCAGCCCGTGCTCCTTGCCGACCCGTCCAGCTCGATCGCCGGCCGCGCCGCGTTCGCGACCAAGCACCTGTGGGTGACGAAATACGATCCGGCGGAACGGTACTCCGCGGGTCAGTTCGTCAACCAGCACCCGGGCGGTTCAGGGTTGCCTGCGTTCACCGCGGGCGACCGCAACATCGACGGCGAGGACATCGTCGTGTGGCATACCTTCGGGCTCACGCACTTCCCGCGTCCGGAGGACTGGCCCGTGATGCCCGTCGACTACGCGGGGTTCAAGCTGAAGCCGCAGGGGTTCTTCGACCGCAATCCCGCGTTGAACGTTCCCGCTGCCCCGCGGGCCCATTGCTGCGAAGATTGACCGATATCGACCGGGTTGGATGAGTTTCGTCCGTTCGATGTGTCTGTACGTGTATGAGGAGTGAGATGTCCACCGCCACGCCCGCCACCTTGGGGCGACGGGCGTGCGCGGCGCTCGCGCTGAGTTCGGCGGGGCTGCACGCCGCGATGCTGGGCCACGCGTCGAACGTCGTGGCAGGGGTTCTGCTGGCCGCGATGATCGTCGCGTGTGTGTATTGCGCCCGCGACCTGTGGCTGCGTGGGTCGCTGCGGGCGTGGTGCGTGGTCGGGCTGATGAACATCGCGATGATCGCGGTGCATCTGCCGATGCCCGCCCATCACCACGGCATACACGCGGGGCCGATGGGCCAGCAGTCGACGCTGATGGGCGCGGCGACAGCGATCGCGGCGGTCGAGGTGACCGTCGCGATGGCGGTTCTCTACTACCGCACCCGCCGCAACGCGGAACTGATCACCGGTACACCAGCCCGCTGAGCCGCATCGCAAGCGCGCGCTGAACCGACGGAACCCGCCCGATCAAGCCGATGGCTGTATTGCGGATCGGCCGTGCTGCCCGCGGCAGTGTCGCCAATCGCGTTAGGCGGTCGGTCATTTCGACGACCTGATGCGCGATCGGCCGCCGCGTGGCGTTGTATTCGTCGAGCACACTGTCGGAGGCGCCTGCGAGCACCGCGGCCAGCGCGCCGGCCAGCGCGACACCGTCCTGGATGCCCAGGTTCATGCCCTGTCCGCCCGCCGGGCTGTGCACATGGGCGGCGTCGCCGGCCAGCAGCAGCCGCCCGGCGCGATACGTGTCAGCCACCCGGTGGTGGATGCGGAAGCGCGACCCCCAGACGACGTCGGTGACGACCATCCGCCCGGCACCGAGCCCGCGTTCGTCGAGAAGCTGCTGGACGAACGCCGCAGACGGTTCCTCGGGTGCATCGGCTACCGGAGCCACAATGCGGTAGATGTCGCCAGGAAGCGGTGCGACGACCGTCAAGCCGGCCTTCGCCCAGAACAGGATGACCTCGTCGGGCGGCGCCTCGCCGCGCAACCGGACGTCGGCGAGCGTGAACGACTCCTGATAGGCACCGCCTTCGAAGCCGATGCCCGCCTGCTCGCGCACGATGCTGTGCATGCCGTCGGCGCCCACGACGTAGCGCGCCCTGATCAGCTCGCCGTCGTCGAAGGTGGCAGTCACACCGTCGGCGTCCTGGATTAGCGACGCCAGCGTCTTCGGCCTGAGGACGGTGCCGCCGAGTTCGGTCAGCCGCTCGAGGAGCAGCCGCTCAGTGGTCGCCTGCGGAACCATCAACGAGTACGGGTAGTCGGTCGGCAGCACCGAGAAGTCGACCGGGATCAGGGTGCGCCGCCCGTCGCGGATCGTGAAGCGCGGCGCGTGTATCCCCTCCTTGACGAGCCGGCGCGCGACGTCGAGGTCGTCGAGCACCTCGAGCGTGCGCGCATTGACAACGGCCGCGCGCGACGTGTTGGCGCCAGCTGCCTGCCGGTCCACCACGGTCGTCGCCACACCCTGCTTTACCAGCGACGCAGCCAGCGTGAGGCCGCTCGGTCCCGCGCCGATTACGAGGACATCGGTGTCATACATTTCGTCTCCTTCTGCGCTATGCCAACGCTTGTTGGCATTACTATGCGCGCGTTTCGACACTAAGTCAACAGTTGTTGGCCTACACTTGTTGGCATGCGGAGATCATCAGCGGAGACCAAGGCGGTGATCCTGGCCGCGGCCAAACAGCGGTTCGCCGAATCGGGGTACGAACGCGCCACGATCCGGGCCATCGCGGCCGATGCGAACATCGATCCGTCGATGGTGATGCGCTACTTCGGCAACAAGGATCTGTTGTTCGCAGCGGCGGCCGACTTCGATCTACAGATCCCCGATCTGTCAGACGGTGATCGTGACAAGCTCGGAGCGCGCTTGGTGGCGCACTTTCTCGACCGATGGGAGCGCGATGAGGCGCTAGTCGTTTTGTTGCGGTCCAGCACGACGAATGACGAAGCGGCGCAACGAATGCGGAAGATCTTCAGTTCTCAGCTGCGGCCGGTGATCGCGAAAATCAACCCAACCGATGCGCCGCGCCGCGCGGGGTTGGTCGCCACGCAGGTACTTGGGCTGGCCCTGTGTCGCTACGTGCTGCGGCTGCCGCCGGTCGTCGCGATGTCACACGACGAGGTCGTGGCCTGGCTGGGGCCGACGGTACAGCGCTATCTGGACGGCCCGCGATGATTTGGCGGTGAGGTGGACTCCGACCGGCCTGATAAGGCGACCGATCTGCCTTTCTCGGGAGAGTCGATAGCGGGCTAGCTAACCCAGCCGCAGAGCGAGCAGTTCGCTATAGATAATTGTTTGCTTAGGGAAACGATTTTATGAGGTTTGCGCTGACGGTGCGCGCGGGGCGAATAAACCCCGAAGGCGCTGGGTAACGTCAGTTGACCAGATTGGGATTATATTTGCCGGACTCGTCAATTCCTCGTGAAATCTATGCGCATAGGAGTTTGCCAAAATCGCTAGCTGCCAGCTAGGCTACCGCGAGCTGAGAACCACCTGACACCTGAGGGGACCTTCCATGACCAAAATTAAGACTCGCGCCACGAAATCCGCGCTCGGCGCTTCCCTACTCGCCGGCGGCATGCTGCTCGCGATCCCCGCGGCCATCGCGTCCGCGGATGATGCTGATTCTGGCGTCAACGGTCGCCCTGCGCTGGAGCACGCCGCGCCGGGAGTGGACGCCGTCCAGAAGGCGGGCGATAACTTCTTCGACAACCATTCCTTCGCCGACGGCTCGGACGTCGGGACCCTGTACCACGCGGTGTACGGGCGGTCGACCGTCAGCGCCCAACGGCTTGACCCGGACGCCACGGAGGGCTCCAACGGCCTCAATGGCGGGGTGCTGAACACCTTCCCCCGTGTCTTCGCATGCAACATCGCCATCCAGCGGGGCTGCTGACGCGATAGCGAACCGCTCAATCACCTGACAGATCGCGCATGGCCCTGACCCGGGCCATGCGCGATTTTTGGCATCTAGAATCCACTAGGCCCGTACGTCGCATTGTCGTCGTGGATGGTGGTATTCCTGGCTGTGGTTTCCTGACTGCGTGTGGGCAAATAGTGGTGTCAGTTCGACATTCTCACTCGTCCTGATTGCCATCACCACACTCGCCGCGTGCGTCACGCTCGGGGGAGGGCTCTACGAATTCCTCGTCGTCGACCCGGTATGGCCGAAGCGGCCAGGCATCATCCAGTCCCGCAACGGCGGTGTCTCCCGCGCCCGGTTCTGGGTACCCGCTCACACGGTCTTCGAGGTGCTACTGGTCGTCACACTAGTGGTGACGTGGGGTCATGCCGACGCGCGAATTGCGCTGCTGGTGGCGTTGGCCAGCCACGCGGTGATGCGGGTCTGGTCGCTGGTGGACTTCGTGCCGAAGGCGGTCGCATTCGAGAAGGCCGACCCCTCCACCGTCGACAGGGTGTCCGCGGTCCGATGGACCCGGCGCAGCCTGTTGCGCATGCCGCTCGACGTGATCACGTGTGTGGCGATGCTCGCGGCGCTGGCGGGGTATAGCTGACCGGCTCGCTTCGGAGGACTACCGCGGCGCACTCGAGGTGATCGCGCTGGGCGGGTGAGTCCGCACAGTCACGCTCGTCACACGGGTAACCGCTCGGTGGGGCGACATGGTGTCAGAACTTGATATCGCATGCGATATCAAGTTTTCAAAGGTCCACACATCCTGGACAGGAGCCGCGCACCCCTAAGCCTCGATCTCGCCCGCGATCTTGCGCTCGATGCTGGCCCGCGTCGTCGCAGGCAGCACGATGAGCCCGTCGAGTTCCTTCTGCGCCCGCGCATAGGCGCTCTGGCGCTCCTGCGGCGTCGCCCCGCCGTCAGACGCCAGCCGCAGCAGATGCTGGGCACGGGCGAGTCGCTCCTGGGCTTCGGCGGAGAAGTCGCTGCGCCGCCGCCGAATCGCCTCCGACTCCGCGACGTCGAACGCGGCAACGTATTCGCCAACCGCGTCGCGGTATTCGAGCTGGGCGTTGCGGTCACCGAGGATGTCGTCGACGGACTCCGGCCGTAGCCAGTCCGCGTGGCTCTTCGCCTTGTGGAAGGCGATGGTCAGCGGCTCCCGCATGTCGGTCATCAGAGGGAAGTCCAACAACTTGGCGACGTCGATCTCGTAGTCGAGCCAGCGCGCGTCGGTGCGATCGTGGCGCTCGAGCACCTTGGTCATCTCCCGCTTGTGGCCGGCCTCGTTACTGCGCGCCCGCCCCGACGCCTCGGCAAGCGCGACCTTGGTCTGCTGCTTGATGCGGTACCGCTCGAGTCGGCGCTGGGCCCGTCGCTCGTTGGCCACGGCGACCGCCCGCACGGCACCGCCGATCGCACCCATGAACGGGAAGACCAGCCACCAGAAGTGGCCCGCGAACTCAAAGACTGGTGCCACAAGCCCAGAATGCCATCACTCGGATTGGGTCGCGGAAATCGCCTGCGCGATAAGGTCGGCGACCGCATCCGGGGCGCTGAGCATACGCAGGTGATCCCAGTCCCTGCGGGTCACCCACCAGCCGAGCCGGTGCGCCTTGTCTGCGGCGCGATCGAAGGGTGCGCCGAGCCGCAGAAATGCACAGGCCACCGATTCGGCGAAGCGTGCCTGCGGCGCGGGCTCGTCGAAGTAGGCCAGGGGTAATCGTGGAGTCTCGGCGACGAGACGTCGCCGGCGCACGGGGTCGGGCACCAGTGCCGCCAGCGCGCCCGGCGGGAACCATTCGTGCCACGGGGGCAGCAGGTCCTCATCGGCGAGCCCGCGCAGTTGCGCCTCCAGCCCCGGCGGGGCGGTGTCGAACCAGCTGCGACCCGGCTGCGGCAGCATCGCGTCGACGAACACCGCGCCTCGTGCCCGCTTGCCGACGGCCTCGGCGATCGCAGGTAACAGTGCACCCGCGGCGCTGTGCCCGATCACAACGACCTGGCCGGTCTCGTCATCGACCGAAGCCGCTGCTGCCGTGGCGTACTTCGGGTAGTACGGCTGATCCATCGTCGCCACGGCGGTCAGATCCGGGACGACGCAACCAAAACCCTTCTCCCGCAACGCCTCCGCGGTATACGTCCACGTCGACGGGCCGACGACCGGGCTATGCACGAACAGCAGCGTCGTACTCACAATCCGATCCGGCGGTATCGCGCGAGCCTGGCGGCCAGCCTCTCGTCGTCGGGCACCGCACTCAACCCGTGCAGCTCATTGGCGATCGTCGCAGACAGCCGTTTCGTGAACTCCAGTGGTTCGTCGGCGGCGTCAGGACGCTCGGGCACGATCGCATCGACGATGCCGTGACGCAACAGGTCGGCCGACCGAATACCTTGCGCCGCAGCCAGTTCCGGCGCGTGAACGACGTCGCGGAAGACGATCGCGCTGGCCCCCTCCGGAGGCAACGGGGCCAGCCAGCCGTGCAGCGCGGCCAGCACCCGATCCGCTGGGACCATCGCCAGCGCGGGCCCTCCGCTGCCCTGCCCGAGCAGCACCGAGACGGTCGGAGTGTCCAGCGTGACGAGTTCGGCCAGGCAGCGGGCGATCTCACCGGCCAGCCCACCCTGTTCGGCCTCGGCCGACAACGCAGGCCCTGCGGTGTCGATGACCAGCACCAGCGGCAACTGCAAACCCGCCGCCAATGCCATGCCTCGGCGGGCCTCGCGCAGCGCCGCCGGACCGATCAGCCCTCCGACGACGCGCTGCTGGCCGAGCACGACCGCGGGCTGACCGCCGAACCTGGCCAGCGCGAGCATCATCGTGGCCGCCTCGCCGCGTTCGGTGCCCGACAGCAGCACGCGCTCAGTCGTGCCGTGTCGCAACAGGTATCCGACGCCTGGGCGGTCCGGGCGCCGCGACGCCTCCACCGACTCCCACGCGGGCACGTCGGGAATCGGCACGGCCGCGGGGAGGGGTGGCGGCGCCTCGGGCAGATCGGTGACCACCTTGAGTGTGCGGTCCAGCATCGAGCGCAGCGCTCCGAGTGGGACCACGCCGTCGATGACCCCGTGTCGGTGCAGGTTCTCCGCGGTCTGGATGCCCGACGGAAACGGCTCGCCGTAGAGGTGCTCGTATACCCGCGGGCCGAGGAATCCGACCAGCGCGCCGGGTTCGGCCGCGGTGACGTGACCGAGTGAGCCCCACGACGCGAACACCCCGCCCGTCGTCGGATGGCGCAGGTACACGAGATAGGGCAGGTGTGCCTGCTTGTGCAGCTCGACGGCCGCCGCGATCTTGACCATCTGCAGGAACGCGACGGTGCCCTCCTGCATGCGGGTGCCGCCCGAACTCGGCGAGGCCAGCAGCGACAGTCGCTCGGCGGTGGCCCGCTGCACGGCCGAGGTGATCCGCTCGGCGGCCGCCACCCCGATCGAGCCTGCCAGGAAGTCGAACTCGCAGGCCACCAGCGCAATGCGCCGGCCGAAGACCATGCCCTCGCCGGTGACCACGGATTCGTCCAAACCGGTCGCGGCCGAGGCGGCGGCGAGTTCGCGCCGGTACGCGTCGTTGGCGTCGACCTCCAGCGGCGGGGTGTCCCAGCTGCTGAATGAGCCGTTGTCCAGCAAGGCATCGCGCAGGTCAAGGGCACCGATTCGGCTCACAGGAAGACCCTAATAGGCTTGGGCGCATGATTGATGTGACCCTTGACGGCCACGTGATGACCCTGGAAATGCAGCGCGCCGAGCGCCGCAACGCGCTGAACGGCCAGCTCGTCGACAGCCTGCGGGAAGCGGTCGAGAAAGCCGCGGCCGAAGACGTGCGGGCCATCGTGCTGACCGGCCAGGGCCACGTGTTCAGCTCAGGTGCCGACCTGTCCGACGCCGCGGGAGTGGCCGACGAGCTGCCGGATAAGGCGAAGGCCCTCAACTTCGCCATCGACAAAACACCGGTTCCCGTCATCGGCGCGATCAACGGACCCGCGATCGGAGCTGGCGTCATCCTGTCGATGATCTGCGATCTGCGGGTCGTCGCGCCGGAGGCCTATTTCCAGTTTCCCGTAGCGAAATATGGCCTAGCGCTGGATAACTGGAGCATTCGACGGCTGACGACGTTGGTCGGCGCGGGCCGGGCCAGGGGCATGCTCTTGGCCGCGGAAAGGCTCACCGCCGACGTCGCGCTGCAGACCGGGTTGGCCAACCGGATCGGGACGCTGGCCGACGCGCAGGCGTGGGCCGCAGAGATCGCAGGCTTCGCGCCGCTCGCCTTACAGCACGCCAAGCGGGTGCTCAACGACGATGGCGCCTATGAGGACCCGTGGCCCGAGCACCGGGACTTGTTCGATAAGGCGTGGGCTTCTCAGGACGTCATCGAGGCCCAGGTGGCGCGCATCGAGAAGCGGCCGCCACGGTTCCAGGGCGCCTGATGGTGGTTCGCGCGGCACTGCGCTTCGGGTTCGGCACAGCGTCTCTGTTGGCCGGAAGCTGGGTGTTGCGCGCCCTGCGCGGCGCGCCCGCCGCGCTGGGGGCCTCGCCCGCCGAGATCGAGGTGGTGGCCCGGCGCTCGCCGAACTTTCGCGACGGTGCATTCGTCAACGTCGATCCGGCGTCGGGTATCAGCCTCGACCGGGAGGAGCGGCGGCAGATCATCTGGGACTTGATCGGCTCACGCGGCAAGTCCCGGCCGAGCGGACCGATACCGGTCATCGAGCCTGCCGCCGAACCGGCCGCGACGCCGCTTTCGGTGTGCTGGTTCGGCCACTCCTCGGCGCTGATCGAGGTCGACGGCTACCGAGTGCTCGCCGATCCGATCTGGAGTCGCCGCTGCTCGCCGTCACAGACCGTTGGCCCCGAGCGGATGCACGAGATACCCGCGCCGCTGGAGGCGCTCGCCGCGGTGGATGCGGTGGTGATCAGCCACGACCATTACGACCACCTCGACATCGAGACGATCCTGGGTCTGGCGCGGACCCAGCGGGCCCCGTTCGTCGTGCCGCTCGGAGTGGGCGCGCACCTGCGCAAGTGGGGGATCCCCGAGGGTCGCATCGTCGAACTCGACTGGAACGAGAGCCACAAGATCGGCGAGTTGACGCTGGTGTGCACGCCCGCCAGGCACTTCTCGGGGCGGCTGTTGACCCGCGATACCACGTTGTGGGCGTCATGGGTGATCGCCGGACCGCGGCACCGCGCGTTCTTCGGCGGCGACACCGGCTACACCAAGAGCTTCGCCGAAATCGGTATGGATCATGGGCCTTTCGACCTGACACTGCTCCCGATCGGCGCGTATCACCCAGCGTGGCCCGACATCCACATGAACCCCGAAGAGGCCGTCCGCGCCCATCTCGACGTCGCCGAGGCCGACTCCGGAATGCTGGTGCCGATTCACTGGGCGACGTTCCGGCTGGCGCCGCATCCATGGGTTGAGCCCGTCGAGCGGCTGCTGCGGGCCGCCGATCCGGCGGGCGTCCGCGTCGTCGTGCCCAAACCGGGGCAGCGCATCGGCGGCCCCGACACGTCCCCGCTCGACCCGTGGTGGGCGCTGTAGACCCCCTTCGCTGGGCTACCGTTCAGGTCATGAGGGCACTGGCCAGGACCGCCGCTGCCGTAGTGCTCCTGACGCTGGTGGGGGGCTGCGCCGCGAAACCGGCTGAACCGGCACCGCCGCCGACGGCACAGACGCGGTCAGACGTGCCGCCACCGTTGATGCCCGCGATGCCGCTGCCTGACAACGCCGTGGACGACGCGGTGGCCAAGCTCGACGGGATCGTCAACGACTTGATGAAGAAGTCGGGCATGCCCGGTATGGCGGTCGGTGTGGTGCACGGCGGGAAGACCGTGTACGCCAAGGGCTTCGGGGTCAAGGATGTGCGCAGCGGCGAAATGATCGACCCGGATACCGTCTTCCAGCTGGCATCGCTGTCCAAGCCGCTGAGCGCCACCGTCGTCGCCAACCAGGTGGGGCAGAACGCGATCGGATGGGATACGCCGATCGTGTCCAAGCTGCCGTGGTTCGCACTGTCCGATCCGGCCGTCACGCCGATGGTCAGCGTGGGGGACATGTTCTCGCATCGCTCGGGACTGCCCGATCACGCTGGCGACATGCTCGAGGACCTTGGCTACGACCGGCGCCACGTGCTGGAACAGCTCCGGCAGTTGCCGCTCGATCCATTCCGAATCTCATACGCATACACCAACTTTGGACTGACCGCCGGTGCCGAGGCCGTCGCGGTGAGCGCCGGCAAATCCTGGGAGGATCTGGCCGACGAGGTGCTGCTCCGTCCACTGGGGATGGCGTCGACAAGCTATCGGTTCGCCGACTACGAAGCCCGGCAGGACCGCGCGGTCGGCCACATCCACGTCGACGGGCGTTACGAACCGCTCTACGTTCGCGACGCCGATCCCGAAGCCCCTGCGGGCGGGGCGAGCTCGACGGTGAACGACATGACCCGCTGGCTGACCATGGTGCTGGCCAACGGCAGCCACGAGGGGAAGCAGGTCGTCGACTCGAAGGCGCTGCTACCTGCCGTGACGCCGCAGATCGTGTCGAGCCCCGCGTCCGAGCCCGCGATGCGGTCCGGCTTCTACGGCTACGGATTCAACGTCGGGTCGACATCGGCGGCGCGCATGGAGCTCAGCCATTCCGGGGCGTTCGAACTCGGCGCGGGCACGAACTTCGTCATCCTCCCTTCGGCTGATGTGGCGATAGTCGCGCTCACCAACGCCACGCCGTCGGGTGTGCCCGAAGCGCTGACGGCAGAATTCGCCGACCTCGTGCAGTTCGGCGAGGTGCGCGAGGACTGGTACAAGCTCTATGGCGACGTCTTCAACCAGATGGAGCAGCCGACCGGGTCGCTCGTCGGACAGAAGCCGCCTGCCAATCCCGCGCCCGCCGCGCCGCTGGCGTCGTACGTCGGCACGTACCACAACGACTACTGGGGCCCGGCGCGGATCACCGAGAAGGACGGCAAGTTGCAACTCGCCCTCGGTGCCAAACTCGACGTGCCTCTGGAGCATTGGGACGGAAACGTCTTCACATATTCGTGGGTCTCCGAAAACTCCCCGCCGGGAACGATTTCCAAGGCGACGTTCGAAGGCAACAAACTCACGCTCGAGTACTACGACACCCTCAAGAAGGGGACGTTCACCAAATGACCGCGATCCCGGGCGTTGCGGTCACCGGCCTGAGCGACGCCGAGGTCGCTCAGCGGGTTGCCGACGGCAAGACCAACGATGTGCCGACCCGCGCGGCACGCAGCGTCTCGGACATCGTCCGGGGCAACGTCTTCACACGCATCAACGCCATTCTCGGTGTGCTGCTGATCATCGTGCTGTCCACCGGTTCTGTGATCAACGGCGCCTTCGGCCTGCTGATCATCGCCAACAGCGCCATCGGCATCATCCAAGAGCTGCGCGCCAAGCAGACGCTGGACAAGCTGGCCATCGTCGGGCAGACGAAGCCGTTGGTGCGCAGGCAATCCGGCACCAAAGCGCTGATGCCAAGCGAGGTGGTGCTCGACGACATCATCGAGCTCGGGCCAGGCGATCAGATCGTGGTGGACGGCGAGATCGTCGAGGAAACCAACCTCGAAGTCGACGAATCACTGCTGACGGGTGAGGCCGACTCGATCGCGAAAGATGCTGGCGACAAGGTGATGTCGGGCAGCTTCGTCGTCGCAGGCAGTGGTGCGTACCGGGCCACCAAGGTCGGTCGCGAGGCCTACGCCGCCAAGCTGGCCGCGGAAGCCAGCAAGTTCACGCTGGTGGATTCCGAACTGCGCAGCGGCATCAACAAGATCCTGCAGTTCATCACCTATCTACTGATTCCGGCCGGCCTGCTGGTCATCTACACCCAGCTGTTCACCACCGATGTGGGATGGCGTGAAGCGGTGCTGCGGATGGTGGGCGCCTTGGTTCCGATGGTGCCCGAGGGTTTGGTGCTGATGACATCGATCGCGTTCGCCGTTGGAGTGGTGCGGCTTGGCCGCAGGCAGTGCCTGGTCAATGAGCTACCGGCGATCGAAGGCCTGGCCCGCGTCGACATGGTGTGCGCCGACAAGACGGGCACGTTGACGGAAAACGGTATGCGGGTATCGGATGTCGAGCCGCTCTCCGAAGGGAGCGTCGGCGACGTCCTGGCCCAGCTCGCCTCCGACGACGCGCGGCCGAATGCCAGCATGCAGGCCATCGCGGAGGCCTACAAGATGCCGCCGGGGTGGACCGCCACCACGACGGCACCGTTCAAGTCGGCCACGAAGTGGAGTGGCGCGTCCTACGGTGAGCACGGCAACTGGGTGATCGGGGCACCCGATGTGCTGCTCGAGCCGGCGTCCCCGGCTGCCGCGGAAGCCGAGCGGATCGGGTCGCTGGGCCTGCGCGTGCTGCTGCTCGGCTCCAGCGACCTGCCCGTCGACCATCCCGACGCCCCAGGCGCAGTCACCCCGGTGGCACTGGTGGTGCTCGAGCAGCGCGTCCGCCCTGACGCCCGTGACACCCTGGATTACTTTGCTTCCCAGAAGGTTTCGATCAAGGTCATCTCTGGCGACAATGCGGTGTCTGTGGGCGCGGTGGCGGGCTCCCTTGGCCTGCACGGCGAGACGATGGACGCCCGCCAGCTGCCCGACCAACCCGAGCAGTTGGCCGACACTCTCGAGGAGTACACGACGTTCGGCCGGGTGCGGCCGGACCAGAAGCGCGCGATGGTGCACGCGCTGCAGTCCCGCGGTCATACGGTCGCGATGACCGGTGACGGCGTCAACGATGTGCTGGCGCTCAAGGACGCCGACATCGGCGTCGCGATGGGGTCGGGCAGCTCCGCGTCGCGCGCAGTCGCCCAGATTGTGTTGCTGGACAACAAGTTCGCGACGCTGCCGTACGTCGTCGGCGAGGGTCGCCGGGTGATCGGCAACATCGAGCGGGTGTCCAACCTGTTCCTCACCAAGACCGTGTACTCGGTGTTGCTCGCGATCCTGGTCGGCTTGGCGGGCCTGGCGTCCAAGATCTTTGGCTCCGATCCGCTGCTGTTCCCGTTCCAGCCGATCCATGTGACGATCGCGGCCTGGTTCACCATCGGCATCCCGGCGTTCATCCTCTCGCTGGCGCCGAACCGCGAGCGGGCGCACCGCGGTTTCGTGCGGCGGGTGATGACGTCGGCGCTGCCGTCGGGGCTCGTCGTCGGCGCAGCGACGTTCGCCTCGTACCTGGCGGCTTACCAGGGCCGGGAGGCCTCGGCGACTCAGCAGACGCAGGCGTCGACGGCGGCGTTGATCACGTTGTTGGTGACCGCGGTGTGGGTACTGGCCGTGGTGGCGCGGCCCTATGAGTGGTGGCGGGTCGCGCTGGTCGCGTTGTCCGGCCTCGCTTACGTGGTCATTTTCTCCATTCCGCTGGCGCAGAAGGCCTTCATGCTCGACTCGTCCAACCTGGTGATCACGTCGATGGCGCTGGGTATCGGGCTGGTTGGGGCCGCCGCGATCGAGCTGATCTGGTGGGTCCAGGGCCGGATTCTCGGTGAGCGCCGAAGGCTTTGGAGGAGCAGCGGACGAGAGGAGCACAAGATCGGGCCGGAGTAGGGTATTGGCCATGGGATTTCTGGACAAACTGAAAGACCTGGCCTCGAAGAACAAGGGTGCGGTCGACAGCGCGATCGACAAGACCGGCGACATTGTCGACCAGAAGACGCAGGGCAAGTACTCCTCCACCGTTGACAAGGTGCAGGACGCCGCGAAGAACGCCGTCGACAAGACACCTCCGCAGAGCCCCAGTAGTTAGGCCATGGCCAAACTTTCCGTCTCCGTCGACGTTCCTCTGCCGCCGGAGAAGGCGTGGGAGTGCGCCTCTGACCTGTCCCGGTACAAGGACTGGCTGTCCATTCACCGGGTGTGGCGATCGAAGCTCCCCGAGACCCTGGAGAAAGGCACGGTTGTCGAGTCCATCGTCGAGGTCAAGGGCATGCCGAATCGGATCAAGTGGACCATCGTCCACTTCAGGCCGCCGGAAGCGATGACGCTCGACGGTGACGGCAAGGGCGGCGTGAAGGTCAAGCTGATCGGCAAGGTGAAACCGTCTCAACAGGACCCAGCAGGGTCGACGTTCACACTCGATGTACATCTTGGCGGGCCCGCATTGTTCGGCCCGATCGGCATGGTGGTCGCCGGCGCGCTCAAGAGCGATATCCGCCAGTCGCTAAACCAGTTCAAAACCCTGTTCGCCCCGGCGGTTTGACGCCGCGCCTCAGAACGGTGGGGGTTCGTAGGTGGCGGCGAGCCAGGCTTGGCGTTGGCGTTGTTCTTCGGCGATGAGGTCGGTGCGTTGGCGGCGTTCGGTGTTGATGCGGTCGCGGCGGTTTTGGTCACGGGTTTGTTTGCGCCGCGGCATCATTGCCGACCGGTCGGTGTCGGACGGCACCATGTGTGGCAGGATGTCCAGCTCACCGGTGGGTTGGGCCAATGCCGAAAACATGCTGGCGCCATGGGGTTCGGTGACGTAGGTGTGCCCGGTCGGGGTAGCCAACACGAGGGTGCCGTCGGGCAGCTGCTGCTCGGTCCAGCCGGGGTGGAAAGTCTTGATCAGATGATGGATGCGGCAATACAGCTTGCCGCCCGAGGCATGCGTCGGCGCGAGCGGCCAGGGCACGGTGTGGTCGAAATCGCAGCGCTGGGCCGGCCGGTCACAACCCGGCCAGCGACACGTCAGATCACGCCACCGCACGAACTCGCGCGTCACCGCCGAGGGCCGATACCCCGGATCCGGTGTCGCCGAGGGCATCACCAGCGGTGTGCGGGTGGCGGTGGCGGCCAGCTCGCGCACCGACTCGGCGGGCAGGATGCCGAACCCCGGCAGATACCCGGGCTGATCACCGGTGCCCTCGACGGTGGCCTGCTCGGCCAGCACATGGATCGTCACCGCACTGGCAGCCTCACGCTCGCCGGCCACCGGGCAATCGTCTAAGCCGCACTGACAGGCCAGCGTGGCCTCCCCGCGGCCCACCGCCCCGCACGCATCGGCGCGGCGCTGCGCTTTGGTGCGCGGGTCGTTGCCACATACGGTGGCCGCCAACGCCTCCAGGCGCGCATCCAGCGCCGCCCCGTCGGCGGCTCGCAGATACCCCGCCAGCCCGGCCATGCCCGGGCCGGCCGGGCGGAGCTCGACATAGCGGTTGTCGGTGACCTGCGGTGGTACCCGCACCCCGGCCGGGTCGAACTTGGCCACCCACTGATCCACCCGATCGCGCAGCTTCGGGCCCGAGAGCCTCATCCACTTCTCGGCGTGCCGCGCGATCGCCTCATCGAGCCCGGCGATGACCTCGTCGTCGACATTTTCGGTGCGGCTGATGATGGTCGAGACCACCCGAAAGTCGATGGTCCCCCGGCTGAAGACCTTGGCCACCGCCGGCAGCCGATGCCACAACGCGCAGGCGAACTGCACCTGACCCACCGCGCGGGCATGGCTGATGTGCTGTGCCGCCGCGATCTCCGCGGCCACCGCATCACACCCATCGGCGCACCACCACTGGCAGTCGGCCAATACACCGGACCGGCGCACAAACAACGCCGCCACCGCGGCCAACCGCTGCGCGATCGCCGTGGACTCATCCCGCGTCGCCTCACCCATCACCTCGATGAGATCGCGGTCCGACAATCCCTCGAACATATATTCGATTATGCCACAGTCCACTGACATTGATCCCGTCAAATCAGTGGCGAAAGTGCCTGCCGACCAGCTTGGTAACGGCACAGTCGGTTATTGAAACTCTCCGAATGACTTCCGTGGGCCCTATCGTTTGGTCGCGGTCAGCACTTCCAGGCCCGCGGCCAAGTTGAACCGTCAGATATCCAACACCAATCGGCTGCAGCCCTTCGACCGGGACACACAAATCAGCATGCTGGCGGAGGTGGCCCGCTCCTCCTCGGTGAACAGGTCATCGCGGTGGTCCACATCTCCTGAGATCACCGGGGTTTCACACGTTCCGCAGAAACCCATCTCGCACGACGACGGATGGTCGACCCCTGCCTCGCGGACTGCTTCCAGCACCGACTGATCTGGCCGCACCGACACCACCAGTTCACAGCGGGCCAGTTCGATCTCGAACTC
>Ga0207648_10001789_pt1 | contig 23547 bp, 21 predicted proteins | sample KBSMisM32_FD_184310 | JGI IMG/M metagenome (GOLD analysis project Ga0207648, IMG submission 184310) | Miscanthus rhizosphere microbial communities from Kellogg Biological Station, Michigan, USA - KBS Miscanthus M3-2 (SPAdes) (version 2) | ecosystem: Host-associated > Plants > Roots >...
TGATGACCACAACTTGAGGAGATTTGAACTAACATGCTCGTTCAATTTGCGCATTTTTTGTATGTTCTTTGAACAGATCGCATGATCCTCTGCATGCACTAAAATTATCGAGTTCAATGTTGAAGCATTCTTAATAATTTCAGTCAATAATTTGTCGGTCATATTTACTTCTATCTCTTTTAGGGAAATAGAACCTGGATCCTGTTCGGTTAGGATTTTGTTAAGACTGGATCCTAAATTCATATATATTTTGAATGAATTGATTCCTATACTTTTGAGGTATTTCATGTCTTTAACTTGGTCAAGCTTCAGAATAGAAGCATGCACCCCATAGTCGGTAATGTGGGTGTTCGCGCTAATTTCAAGTTGATTGGTAATTTTTCTATAAGAACCGTCTAACCTCATCATGCGCATTATAGTGGTTACTCCACCTGCAACAGCGGAAGCCGATTCAGTAGACGCCGCCTCGCCAATTGGAGTATAGACTCCATAATGAACGTGAGGATCGATTACACCAGGTAGAACATACTTACCTTGAGCATCTATTATTCTGTCAGCACTAACTTGTCCTATAGTCTTCTTTAGCGATTTTATCTTTCCATTTTCGATAAGGACATTGGTATTGACTATACCATTAAAGGGAATCACTGCGTTTGCATTTTTGATAAGAACATCGCAAGTATTATTCAAAATATTATCAATATAGCAATTAATATTAATTTAATTCTTTATAGGTATACGAAAATGTATACTTATCTATTAGGCACCTTTATGCAAACTTTAATAGATTCGTAATCGCAAGTAAGGAAATGAACACTAATATTGTGATTTTTACGGTTATACCCACCTTACTTGTTGGAGTACTTTATAGTTCATCCACACCTGTTGTACTTGCGGATGTAAGTTGCATAGATTACGATAAAAAAACGAAAGTTTGTGCTACCTCCGGAGGTGAAATGTATGACTGTGTCAAACAGGATGATGGCAAGTGGAAGTGCACTAAGATACCGAGCGCTAATGTACCACCCGGTCTTTCGGACGCACTTGATGATGTGACAGCACAAAAAGCCCTTAATAATGGTAAAATTTTAAGCGAAAATGAAGAATCTGTAGATAATATGACGTTTTCTAGGGCAAATATTAGTGCACTTGACTAAATTCCGAAATTAGCTTTTCCCAAAATGTTCCATTTACATGACTAAAGTAATTATCTATGCTTATTCTAAAGACTACATAGCAATCTCTGAAGAACATGATAAACTTCTTACTAGTTTAAGGACCGCATATACTGAAGAATTAAACCTAAAGAAAGACCAAACAAGTTATTCAGATCTATTAGACGCGCTAAGACTTTAATTAAAGGGCTATCAATTAGAATCAAAAAGAAGGTTTCTGATCAACTATATCGGTAACAAATTGGAAGTTTAAGGACCGGTCCAATCAAAATGAATGTGCTTGCTTGACTTGCCGCTTCTCTTCCATTCATAGCGAAATTCTGGAACATTAACTTCATCAGTCACTGCTATTCCCCATGTTGCTACTGCGCCAGGACCTACTTCACTTCCAGGAGGATTGAGTGTCTGAACTCGTTGACCAGGCGGCGTCATGGGACCAGTCAACGCTTCAGCCTTGGCGATTACCTTTCCTGGTATCTCCGCACTCCAATAGCCGAGATCGTCAGCCACTTCAATTTTGATAGGCGCGTATTCAACGCCTCGAATTTCCCCAATTACCTTTGAAAGTGCTGCCATAAATCCACCGGCCTTCCCAGTAAAAATCATATTCAAAGCGCTTCGCTGCTCTTCATCTGCTCTTTCGTCGAAAAATAATGCAATATCCAGTTTCGTTTCACCCGCCCAGATATTCCCCTTGAAGTAAGTTAATATCAGCAAATTCAATCCATCAAGTGATGTCTCCCCATACTGTCCCTTCTTGATATGATACGGCATTACTCCTTCACAATCATCGTAAGTCGGAGCCTGAGCGAATTCGCACGGACATGGCAAATTACACTTACAAACGTCAAACCAATCACCGGAAACCTTCCACTTTGGAACATTATTAGCAGTAACAGTTTTTGGTGCTTCCATATCGACTAAAAACCGGGGACTATCTTATAAGATTTCTTACCTAAGTTTAAGTACGGTCTACTTTTTCGGCCAAAGAATTAAACCTAAAGAAGGACCAAACTTCATACTCGGATTTACCTGATGGTCTTATGTTAAGTTTGAAGGGATATAACATTATTTGAGGTTAAAAAATACCGAAACTATTCGGAGAATAAAAAAGGCAAGTCATTTTTTCATCTTTTAATTTCAACTGGTATTACAATCACATAAAGCAAAATTATTATAAGTATCCATTCTATCATATAATTTCTATCTATGTTTCACATTCTTCCCTTAAACTTGAATAAGGTTCTGAATCTGATTCTGATTCTTGGTTTAGCAACACTCGCCTTTTTAATTCTGCGGATCGTAATGGATCATTAAAGCAGATTGGGATGCATTTTTGCATAACACTGTTGTTCAAAATAAGCGTAATTTTGAATTATCATTAATTAGTTCCTTTATTAGTATTAAACTACCTATACATTATATAAAATGAATACAACAATTAATGAACTGCATGAACTTAAAGATCATCTAGTATAGTCCAATCCTTAAAGTGATTACGAATAGGTTCCATTATTTTATTCAAATAAATTGAAACCGAGTCTTTCAAGTCTTTAGGGTGAATCTTTTTTTGATTGTAATCAGATTCAAGTTTCGTAAAATCATCATAGACAATGTTTCCACCATATTTGCTTTGCCTTTCAATCTGAAACTGAGAAAAGTTGTGTAAGACAATATATTTTATGATCTCTAATATAGGATTATTTTCTGAGATGCCAATCGGGCAATAAGCTCTTGCTATCTTATTTTTGATTGTACTTTCATCGTCGTGTATCAATATACCACTTAATGGAGTCGTTTTGCTCATCTTACTGGAAATTCGATAATCATCTTCGTCATCGACATTTGATGCAAGCTTGGTTGGTTCATTAAGACCGGGAAGTAAATGGTGATGGACAGAAACAGGTACTTTCCAGCCCAACTTGGGGAAAATTTCTCTTACCAACATGTGGATTTTTCGTTGGTCCATCCCTGCATGAACGATGTCTAAATCCAACGCTTTAATATCCGCAGACTGCATTGAAGGATACATTAACTGTGAAAAATCCAGTTTTTCCTTTTCTGATCTACCCATGATGGTTAATGCCCTTAAAGTTCTTGATAATGTCATATGTTTGCTAAAAATCATAAAATTTTTCCAATAATCGTCATAAGTATCGTAAAGCGAGGATCCTAAAATGATATTTGCTCCAGGACAAAAAAATTTAAAAGCTTCTCCATAATATTTTGAGACCTCAATTATTTTTTGCCAATCGTTATCCAACTTGTTATTTATGTATGTGTGCCAGTCTGCAAGAAATACATTAGAATTAACACCAGCCTTAATGAAATCATTTATCTTGTAGCCAGACAAGATGAGGCTACCTAGGTGAAGTTTTCCCGAAATTTCTAAACCAATATAATGACGAGGTTTAGAATTAGTCTCGAAAAGTTGTCTTAATTGCGCTAGTTCGACAACCTCTTCGGTAGGCTCTCTTAAAACAAGGCCAATCCTGCTTTCGACATCCATGAACTAATTAAAAGTGTAAATGGCAATTATTATTTTTACCTCATCACCTGATGAAGAATCAAACAAATATGGCGCCAAAATATCTCAAAATTAATATGTCATACAGATGCATTGACTAAGATGAACATTAAAGATCTTTTTGGCGGTGAGATTGTGGGCACAGGTTCAGATTTTATAGTAGTTCTCAAGGGCAAAAACAGACTACTATTGCAATTTAGCTCTCATAAAATTATAAAACTGAAAAATGAGGCGACGCCATATGGATCATCAGTATAAGAATGCTTGTTGATTTCCACAACAATCAGACTCATCTTGACAAAAAGTTAAATTTAGTAACGTACAAACTTGGTCAGTTGACATCAAAAGTTACAACAGAAGTCTTAGAGAAGGGAACAAAGCCACAAAAAACTATAATACAAATAAATCAAAAACAAAAATCAAAAATCCATTATGACAAAAAAGCAGAGTCAGAATTTTTTGTCGATAATTCAGCTCTAGCCGGTTTTACTGGGGAACGTATCCTCTACATGTCGGTGAGAGAATTAATAGAGAACTCACTGGATTCATGCGAAGTAAATCACATTTTGCCAGTTATTCATTTGAGACTAAAGATTCTTGATTCTCTTAATGATCTCTGGACTATATCGTGTAAGGATAATGGAGTTGGAATTCCTTCAGAAAAAGTACCTGTTGCAGTTTGTTCATTCTTAACTTCTGGAAAATATGTCGAAAAACAACAACGAGGTCTCTTTGGTGTCGGTTTGAAAATGATTGCAGCATTTTCAACTAAGGATACAGATCATCCATTGAAGGTTTGGTCCAAATCAGAAGATGAATCAGAATGCTATTTCGACCTCAGAACTGATATTGGGACAAATAAGCCAATCACACTTTTAAAGAAGAATGTCAAGAATGACGAATCACAAATTGAAGGTGAATCGGGTTTTAAAGTTGAAGCCATTCTACGTGCAAAATTATCACCCGTGACAAAAAATAAAATCTATGACTACATTAGTCAAACAAGCATTGTAAATCCCTATTCGATTATAATATTTGAAACGGATGAGGGAAAGGTAACGTTCAAGAGAAGGACAGAAATTATGCCCAATCCATCAAGAGAAGTATTACCTCACCCGTCTGATATGGACCTTAAAACTTTAAAGAAGGCTATTTTAAATTTCATGAATCAAAAGACAACCCTGCAAGGAATACTTGCCAGCTCATTTCAAAAAATGTCAACCGATAAGGCTAAAGATATTATTAATAGAGCAGGACTATCAGTCAAACCAGCAGATAAATATGATGAACATGATCTGATAAAGGTTGTAAATATTTGTAAACATACAAAATTTCAGTCTCCTAATACAGACCACTTAAGTCCCATAGGAGAGAAAATACTTACTGTTGGAATGACTTCGGAATACTCAATTATCCAAAATAAAGAAGCGACAAATTCTGGAAGCCAGACTCATTTAACAACCAAGATACTAAAACCATCTCTCACCGCTTATTCTTCAAGAATTTGCGTTGTGAATAATCGACCTACGGTTGTAGAATGCGGAATTGCGTATGGAGGTGATATCCCATCGTTCAAATTGTACAGATTTGCTAATAAAATCCCACTACTTTATGACGAAGGATCTGATGTAGCACGAGAAGTTATTTCCGAGGTCGGAATAAATAAAATGGGAATTTCAAAAAAGGAGGTAAAGGAACAATTTTCAAATGTAGAAACAAAATCCGACAGGACAGTAGAATATCTACCAATTCATATTTTCTTCCACATATGTTCAACAAAGATACCTTACAAAACTGCTGGAAAGGAGAGCATAGCTTCAGAGGGCGATCTGAAAAAATACATGAAATCATGTCTATCGGATCTTTACAGAAAAGTAAGCGCTCAAATTAGAAGAGAATTAAAGATAAAGGAAGATGAGAATAAATTAAGGCTATACAAACATTATATTCCCTTCATAGTAGACGCAATATCAGACTCGATAAAAATTGATTCGAAAAAATTATCCAAAGCTTTTCAGGACTTGGCAGAAAAATATGTAAGCGGAGAATTGACAAACATTACTAAACAAATCCTTCAAGATTCAAAGGATAAAGGAAAAGTAATTTATGTAGATAGTAAAAAGAATATTCTTAATAATGGTAAAGGAAATGAAATTATGTTTAGCAAATTTGATACCCGAACCAGAGTTTCGAAACACAAAAGCAATGTAAAGCTGGCCAAAATTAACGCCCCTCGTAAATTACAAAAAAAAGGATAATTTAAAATGGCGCCAAAAGATAAACGACATCGAGAAATAACCAATAAAATCAGGAAAATAATGAAGAATGTTGGAGATGATGTACTAGTTGAGGGTATAATGCCGAGTCTTAAAATTCCAAAAGTTGGATATGATAACACTGTCTGGTCAGATGAAAAGAGGATGCTTACCATAGGTGACAAGACAGTTCAAATTGGTCCAAATAGCTCAAAGAAGATACCAACCTTCGCTCAATATCTGGTCATGGCCAATGCTATAAGAAGGCTGTTGGATGAGGAGATGGAAAGTACTATCAGGGGTATGTATTACGCCACCTTAAGTACTGTTGGCGATGAAAAAAATCAACAAAAGTTCTGGAGCGGACAGGATGATTCTGATGATGCAATAAAAGCCATAGAACTATTGACAAATGTTCCACGAGAGGAATTTTCTGTTACTTCTAAACCTAAAGGAATGATTTCAGGACCAATCACTCTTAGTGTCGGTGGAGATTTAATTGACTGTAATCTTGGTAGCAGAGCAACATCTCAGTTAATACCAACCAACATTCGAGATCTTGAAATTGTGAAGGTAAAAGGTGATTTTGTCATGGTAGTAGAGAAGGATACTGTACTCAATAATATAAGAAAATCTGGTTTTATTCAAAAATATAACGCGATACTACTAACAGGATCAGGGGAACCAGATCGCGCTACTAGGATGATGGTTAAAATGCTGAACGAAAAATGGAAGAAACCCGTTGTTATTTTTGCCGATGCCGATCCATGGGGACTAGGAATTGCTTTGCGTTATAAAATCGGAAGTGAATCATTGAGTTATGATAGTGACAGATTGGTAACACCAAACTCAAAGGTGCTAGGAATGATGTTTTCGGATATTTATGAATACAATATACCAAAGGTTGCGAGACTTGCGGCCACTCCGGAGGATTTAAACAGGGCAAATGATATGAAGAAAAAACCATGGCTTCAGGATAAGCGATGGAAGAAGGAATTAAATCTATTTCTTGAACATAAAGAAAAATGTGAATTAGACGCATTTTTCAAATATGGATTCAAGTATTTGGCTGACACTTATTTACCAAATAAATTGAGAGAGGCAGGAGTCATCTAGCCTGCGGCATCACTTGCTATATGCTATCAATAGTGGGCAAAAATAATATCAAGCTAACTTATCATTGGGTCTTACCCCCTCTAAGCTGTATTCTGTAGTACTCAAATAAAGACCAGTTTGATTCTTACTATTTTTGGTTTGGATTATGCTAAGATATGCTACATAAAGAAATCCAATCGTTTGTATCGCTATCAGAGGAACTAATATTGGGTTCCCAGTTAGTATACATATGGCTATTGTAATGCACCCGTAGATACTAAAGAAGATCTCTAATAATGTCGTTTTCGTAAATGGAAGAACGTATTTATTGTTACTCCAATCTTGATTTTTTTCCATTATTCCAAATTTTGGAGTTCTCAAGAATTCATTTCTTTTTCCAAGTAAGGCATCAAATATGGCCACAGAATTGTTAATAGAGATCCCACTTGCATAGAATATCATAAATAAATAATGAATAGCCTTGGTCCTCCAATTCTCGCGCCAGATTTTTCGAATCATTACCAAGTAGGTGATAGGTCCCAATAAGAGGTATGCAACGATGCCTAGCGCTGGAGCCCAGGCGGTGTCATAGAGCTGATAATTCATAAGCAGCAAAATAGGAAATATGAGGAATTGTATTAGAAACAATGGGTTAATTATATGCTTAGTGAGTTGAATGAAAATCTGAATTTTAGTATCGATCGGCAGTTTTCTATGCGATAATAGTACTAGCAATAGTTTTTTTGCTACCTGAATGGAACCTTTGGCCCATCTAAATTGTTGACGCTTCGCAGCATTCATTTGAACAGGTAATTCCGCGTTTACAACTAGATCCTCGTCGAAGATACACTTCCAACCTTTCATTTGTGCACGGAAACTCAAGTCTAAATCTTCAACTAGGGTACCTGTATGCCAACCGCCCGCATCATTTATGCATGATGTCCTCCAAATTCCAGCTGTTCCATTGAAATTCATGAAGAGGTGTGTAAGACTCTTTGCTTTTTGCTCAATGAAGAAATGAAAATCCAACGACACAGCTTGAGCTTTTGTCAAGGCTGAATACTTTTCATTAATATGACCCCATCTTCCCTGAACGAGACCAATCTTGGAATCATCAAAATAACTAAGGGCATTTCTTAAGAAATCACTAGGAGGGATAAAGTCAGCATCAAATATTGCAATGAATTCGCCCTTGGCAAATTTCAATCCTTCTTTTAGGGCTCCAGCTTTGTATCCGGATCTATCAGTCCTGTGGAAAACTGCAATATTGATTCCAAGTTTCTTGTTCTTGTCAACCAAAGTTTCAATTATTGATGTGGTTTCGTCGTCTGAATCATCAAGGACCTGAATTTCCATTCGCCCCTTTGGAAAGTCCATATTACAAATTGCGTTGATTAGACGTGCGGCGACGTATTTTTCATTGTAAATTGGTAGCTGGATAGTTACTAGCGGACAAGTTTCAGCACTATAGTCGATTTTCTTTCTAATTTTATGATTTACCGAATTCCTTGTAGACATGTAACTCAAATAATTAAAATTCAAAGTGTATATGGTCATTATCCAGGCGATCACCATCAAAACATAATATAAAATTCCGCTAAAATCTCCGCTAATCTCTGATATTATTTTCTATCACTACCAATTGTAAAAATGTACGAGTAAATATTTATAGGTTCACTGGAAATTGAGTGCCCGTACTAGCTTTTCTGGAATATTTTTACGCACTGTGGAGGACAGACATTTTCACACGCCATGCAAAAAATGCAGTCTTTTTCTCTTATCATAAAAGGCTTCTTCTCCGAAGCGGGATGGCCCGGGGTGTCAAGCCATTCATATACATTTACGGGACATGCTTCGATGCAGGCACCATCGGCAACGCAAATATCAAAGTCTACTGTAACCTCTGTCCCCCAAATTCCAAGTTGACCAGGAGGATCCATCGGGCCCCATACCTTAATCCCTTGAAAAGCTCCGGTTACCTGGCGTTTTGACTTAAAATCAGGGTCAATTGGACCTTCAATCTTTGAATATGAATTTCCAGTACCTGAAAGTGATATTGTTGTATTCCCACCTGTCATAGCTGGGGGAGTTTGAGTGGGAGATGTTACAGATGGCGCGCTGGTCTGAATCTGAGGTTGAGGCGAACCCTTCTCTGGGGCCATGGTTTGTTGAGCAGCCGAAGCGTCTCGAGTTATTGGTTTCTTTTTGAGTGGTGTCATTTCGTCCAATTTTTTTATAGCATCTTCCGGTGATAGTTTTTGTGATTTTTTATAATGTTCTATTAGTTTATCTCCTATTTTGGAGTTCCATATTATGGTGTCGATAATAATTTTTGCTTTTGTGTCTGTTTCTTGTCTGTAATTCTTGATCCAATAATGATCACCAAAGTGTTCCAATGGTCTGATCTGGTAAATAACATCTACCACATCTCCTGTGACAATCTCCACAGTGATTTCCAAATTAGCTTCAACCTCCATTTGAGTTATCGCATCGATTCCATTTTCCGTCCATTTCTCCGTAACATAGATTCTATCGGCATAAGTGTCAATCTTGAAACCCGAATTCTTTAAACTATTGATTATTGCGCTAATATCAGAACGCTCTGTTATCTCAACGGGTATTCTGAAAATTCCTAGTCTTGATCCATGTAAAGGATAAACTCCTCTCTTGGCCACCTCGGATAGCATTACCCACACTCGATCTTTCAAAAGAGCGGACATACCTCAGCTTATTTAGACATGTGCTAAAAGTATTTCGATCAATTTGCTACTGACATCTACACTATTCAAATACTGATTGAGTTGAAGTGGGCATTACTATTACTTAGGTATGTAAAGATTTTATACTTGGGAGACTCCTGGTGACATTTCATCTTATCTTGTTAACCGTCAAGTCAGTCTAGAGTGCACTGATTGGGTTTTTGCTTTTGTATAATGATAATCCAGATATATCTAGCTCTTAATCTTCATGAATAATTTGAAAATTCATTAGTGCAGCATTTCGCAAAATTGCGCATCATAATTATTCAAGATGAGTTATCAAATGTGTAATGTTGTGTATGGATTTTAAGTATCAATAAGAATATTCATGTTTTTCCACAATATAAAACTTAGTATTGAAATGGTTTCTACGTTCTTATTCATAGAAACAAAATTTGTTTGCTGAATAAGTCCAGCGTATCACCTGATCCATATTAGTGAACTCTTATTTCTTACAAAAATCAAAATATGACAAGTAAGTTTAATTAAAAGCACTTAAATTATCAAGTTAAAAAATACTGTGTCAAAGGGCCGATAGTTTAGTCTGGTAGAATACCTGCCTTGCATGTAAATAAGGCTGCATTTACAGAGGACACGTAGGTGGCCGTGGGTTCAAATCCCACTCGGTCCATCCTTATTTAGATGTTGTTTAGACGGATTTTTAAGCAATTCTTGATTTTTTAAATTCTTGTTATAGAAAAAATTCACACATACAAATTTAGCAACAAGATCCTCATTCTTTTTTACTAATTGTTGTAACGCACTTCTAATATATCATAAATAAAAAATCAAAGTAATGAAACAAGTTAGTATGGCTGTCATTTTGATATCCGCACTTACACTAACTTTGGTATCAACTGCAATCTTCAGTGGGATTCAACAAGTTAGAGCAGAGAATGACAAAGAAGATGACAACACCCAAGTTAATACCGAAAGGAAGCAAATCAACAATTGTGAAAATAATTCACAAAATCAAGAAAGTACAGTCGAATGTAATAATATCGTTGTCTATGGTGTTGTTTGTATGCCTGGAGCAATATGCAACGTAGAGAGCCTCGATATTCCATTTGAACTAGTGACCCCATTCTGAAGCGTGAAAATCGATTCTAGTAGTGGAAGCACAACTTCTTTATTTTTACGATCATTCAACCCTTTAAATAGATAGCCAGATTTCGGATAGCAAAAGTTATTTTTACCCTTCTTGTATTCTTTTCGTAGAAAAAATATTGTCTTTTTTTGGTGGCGGAGGTACTGAAACTTTTGACAGAAAGAAATACGAGAGTCTCACTCTCAGTTTACGACAAACTGTACTTGAACGGTCGCATCATAGGTGTCAAAAATGCTCTGTTAAATTTAAAGGAAGTAATGGTCCCTTTTTTGAGCACATCAATGGTTCATTGAAAGATAATAGACCCTCGAACCTAAGATCCCTGTGCGATAACTGCTTTGAACATGTAAAGAAGAAAGAGAGTCGAAAGGGCCGACTGGGTAGCATGCGCAACAATCTAGGCCAAGTGTTTGGTAAATAGATAACGATATTTAACTGGATTCCAAAAACAAACTTCTGTGTTCTTCACAACAAAAGTTTTCTATCTTCATGACCCCCAAGTTTGAATTTCCCTCTACATGGGGCCAATTTTCTCCACGAAAAGATATTCCACAATATGCGCAGGTCTTTTCCAATCATGAATTATTGCTTCTCGGTTCATATAAACTTCTCAATTTGAAAATAGCCGATATTTTTAATGACATGTTCTACAAGAATAAAGTCGTTTAATTATTGGTAAAGATATATTTGAAAGCAGAGACACTATTTAACTAGTTGAAAAATCATGAGCATTAAAGACAAGGAAATTGTTCCAGTGATAGATGAAGAAAATGTTGTTCCCTATGAAAAATGGATAGTTTCTTTTTCTTATTCCAGAAAAGGCCCTGTCAGAACATCTTTTCGAGAATTTTTCGCGCAGGGTTTCTATGAGGCTTATGATATAGTTATGAGTTATGCTGAAAAACAAAATGTGGATATAAGATGGTTTAAAGAGAAGAGAAATTGCGGAACCAGTTATTCAAACCATGTTTTTATGAAATTAGAATCTTGCTGCACTTATTGTAATAAACGGTTTAATCACCAAGAACCTATTCCGTGCATTCATGACAAATGTCAATCCACATTCTGTTCGCGAGATTGTTGTAACGATCACATATTGTTACTGCATAATAGTAAGTAATATCCAGATGTATTTGGCTTAAATTGACTTGTAATGGGGCTTTTCCAAGATTAGCGTAATAATCTTTATCCTTAGTTGGTCTGACCTAAATTGTTCTAAAAAGTGGGATCTATAGTGAAGAGGACATTCATTAAAAACCTCTCTTAGTGTAAAACCAAAAGTTACGAAAATGGAAGCTAGCCAAGTTTTCCAAGATCTAAATTCGTCATTGGAGACAGGTTCCAGCAAGTCATTAGTAACTTCCGTTACAAGAGTAAGAGTGCCATTTTCTTTTAATTTTTTATAGATTTTTTGATACAATAAGGTCCATTGAGACTCCATTTTCCTGTCAATATACTTAGGTGGTGGCAGAACAAAAATAAAGTGGTGCACACAATTATCTGGTAACAATGGAATGACTTTTTCAATAGATTCATTAATTAAGAAAATATTTTTGCCTGTCATTCTATCACGAGCCTTCTGAATCTGAGCTGCATCAATCTCAATACCTACATAGCATGTATTTGGACTATTCTCATAATTGATTACAGCTTCTAATAATTGACCATCACCAATTCCTAGCTCAATTACCACCTTATCAAATGTGGATAGCGAAATTGTTGAAACGATACTATTTTGGGAACACAATACTCGTTTCTTAGTTACTGGGGTCTTAATAATTCAGATTCAAGTAGCTGCTGGACGAGTTGAACTACTTCTTGTTCCACTTGTTGTCTTGGTAATCCCAATTTGGCTGAGAAATGATCCGCTAGCTGAGTAATTGTTTTTGTTCCATCACAACTGTTCCAAAAATCAACTATTGCCTGATTTACCATAAATCTCTGTTCTTTTTCATTTTCCAGAATCAACGAGCCATCTTCCTGAGTAAGCAACCTGCCCTTCACCAAGGGTTGGTATTTTTCATAATCAACTTGAAACCTCAACTTTGGTTTTCCAAATCCTAGTTTTTCTCTTACAGATGGATCCATTCTTTCAATATTCCATGGAGGATCCCAAACTATAGAGACATTTATGTTCCCTACACCATTAATTTTACCAATATATCTCTTGACATCGCTAACTAAGGTGTCATGAAGTGGGCAACCTCTTGTCGTCATTGTCATTTCTATATTGACATCATTTGAGTCGTTTATGTTCACACCATAGATAAGGCCCAAATCGACAATGTTAACTGGAATCTCTGGATCCATACATTTCCTTAGTACGGAATACACCTGCTCTTGACTAATACTCTTCGGCATCCAACATTAAAAATACCATAACGGATTAAATACTTTATCAATATCTTAGATAGCTTTGCCTATGCTTTCTTTATATGGAGGTTTCAAAATGCCCTTTTCAGTAATAATTCCTGTTATCAATTCTGGAGGTGTTACGTCAAATGCGGGGTTAAAAATCTTAATACCCTTTGGTGCTAGCAGCTTGTTACCCATCTTCATCAATTCATTTTTATCTCTTTCTTCAATCACTACATCCCCTACCTTACTCGTCAAATCAAAGGTAGAACTTGGTGCGGCAACATAAAATGGAATTTTGTGCCTCTTTGCAAGTGCAGCTACCTGATAAGTACCAATCTTATTGTATACATGACCACTTTTCAATATTCTATCTGCTCCAACTATTACTCGATTTATTAGACCACTAGACATAAGATGACCTACAGCAGTATCAGGAATTAAACTAAAATCTATTCCATAATGATCTAACTCAAAGGCAGTTAATCGGGAGCCTTGCATCACAGGTCTTGTCTCAGTTGCGATAACACGAATTTTCTTGCCCAAGTCATTTGCGGCCCTCAGAACGCCCAAAGCTGTACCGTATGTGACTGTTGCAAGCGAACCTGCATTACAATGGGTAAGTATTACTTCATCCTTACGTATCATTTCTGCTCCTTTCTTTCCTAATTTTTTATTTGTAATAATATCGTCTGTTGCCATATTTTGAGAAGACAGAATAATAGAATTTTTTATTTCATTCACACCATTCTTTGAATCTGCCTCCTTCATCACCTGATCAAGAGCCCAAACTAAATTTACTGCAGTAGGTCTTGTTGATCTGAACCTCTGATAGGCGATTTTAAGGTCCTTCAGTAGAGCCTTCGGAGTTTTTGCCTTACTCGAAATTGCTGCTAATGCCATCCCAAAGGCCGCTGCAACGCCAATAGCAGGCGCTCCCCTGACAACTAATCGTTCTATAGCTCTGGCGACATCCTCGTATTTTTTGTATTTTACATATACCAGTCTGCCTGGTAATTTTGTTTGATCAATCATTATAACTTGATTGTTTTCCCATCTGACAGTCAAAAGATCCTTGGTTCCGACAATTAATTTGCCATCATTTTTTAGCTTTTTGCTACGACGCATTATTGACTTGATGGCAAGTGCTGTCTATAATAATTTACCTTGTTAGATCCATTGTCACCAGAACAGCACGGATCGTCTATTATCTTATTAAATTGATATTGACAAATTAATGACCTTGGGTGACCAATATTACCTCCTACAATGGCCAATCTTTCAATCCCATAATAGCGAACCATAAATAATAGGTACTAATAGTTAGCAGATATGTCGTTTATCAGATATCGTATGATGAGATTAAGAAAATTTACCAAAAATAAATTTTATGTGCTCGTCAAATATCTGCTATTTGTCTACATAAGTTTCAAGATGAAGATTGGCTGGTACTAATAGGCAAGAGCAATCGAGTAATGTCATTACGCGCATTTAAAATTTAACAGTAACATCCTTAACATTTCGTCTACTAAATTAAAGTAATTAGGCACAATGATTTTGCAGGAAACTCTATAATCAGTCAATTCAAATAATTAATGCAGAAATGTCTGTTGAAAAAGAAATGACTGCCGGTAGAAATAACATTAGTAATTATTCAACTAAATCTAATCTGCAAAATGACCTTTTTGATAACATAATCGGTTACGAAGATATAAAAAAACTATTCTTCTTGTCCTTTGAGTCACAAAGACCAATACATATTCTACTTGTTGGCCCGCCGGCGTCAGCAAAAACATTATTCATGTTAGGGTGTATGAAACTCGAACGTTCTTATTTTACGCTAGGTACTCATAGCACAAGATCTGGTATGGTCGACTACTTGTTTGAGAAGCGACCCAGGTTCTTGATTGTTGATGAGATAGAACACATGTCTATTAGAGATCAGACTGTTCTGCTTAGTCTTATGGAAACTGGAATCATAGCTGAAACAAAATTTATGAAAACTAGGAATACTCAGTTGAAGACATGGGTTTTTGCCACTGCAAATGGGACCAACCACTTGCTAACTCCATTGCTATCTAGGTTTATGGTACTCCATTTTAAACAATACAAGTTTGAGAATTTTTTGGATGTTTCAATTCACCTGCTCGGGAGAGATGGCATCGCAAAGGACATTGCAAATCAAATAGCTGACCAAGTTTGGCACAAGATGAAATCAAAGGACATTAGGGATTGTATAAAGATCGCACACCTTGCTAAAACCAAGGACGATGTAAATTTCATTGTAGAAACTCTTCTAAGGTATGGTAAGACATCCAATAGTACTGCCGATAAGAAACAGTCGTAGTACTTGATTTTTGATTACTATTGCACGTTAGTAGTCCATTTGTTAAACTTTCCCAGTAATCGAGGGTTTTAGCAGAATTGTACTCGCTTGCTTGTTTTATGTATGTACATCATTGGATTGAATAGAGATCTAAAAATCAAAACCGCCACCATCAAAACCGCCACCATCAAAACCGCCACCATCGCTTCCTACATCTTGAGAATCTGCACCGGAACTTTCAGAACTACTATCACTAGCCCCATTTGTGTTATCTGCACTTCCACTATTGTCTGCATTTCCGCCATCTTGAGCTAAAGAACTTTCCATAGGATTTAACCCTAGTCCCAATAAAGACATCATGGAAGTGAAAAACAGAATATCCATTATCCCTGCAAACAACATCATCGGTACCCATGATCTATTGGAAACCATAAACGAGTCAAGCTGTGATTTGTCTCCATTATTGTAATACTGCTGCATTTCTTGAACCTTCTCCTGTAATTCCTTTTTCTTGTTGCCAAGAAGACTCATGCCGGTTTCTGTTATTTTCAATTCATTTTTTTTCCTACCAAAGAAACTTCTCTTCTCATTCATCATTACTAATCTTTGAAAAACAAGATCATTGACTATTATTTCAACTTCAGATTTATTTAACTTAGAAACGCCAGAAATCTTGTCGACATTATTCATTCCTCTTGCAATCGCATCCAGAACTATGAAATGATTAGGACTTTCTCGAATATTAACTTCACTTGACATGTCGAATTTATTCACCTGAGTTTACTTAAATGATTCGTTTTTGACAAAATTTAGTTAGAATCCCAAGTGCAGACAGACTCAGAACTTTGTAAATTCCCCTCTTGTATTGAGTTTTTATTCAACAAATTAAAAAGTTTAAAATTATTAATCACAAGAAATTACACAATTGGCTGGAGCCGACAGTTTCGGAGTCGAAAATGGGATGGGCTTTAGAGCTGTAGAATGGATGAATTCATATTCAGTAGAGAAAAAAAAGGAATTTAAAGCAAAACTTGAAGGTTACCGGATCTCATCAAAAAACTTTGGTGATTTTGAAATAATCTCATGGAGCGGTGATTGGTCTGACGCACGGAAAATAATAGTTAAGGCAAGCACCAAATTAAGTATGAAGGTTTTAGAATCGGGTTACCATCAAAAAGATACTCTCTTGTTTTCTCTTTTCGGCTTAGGGAAGGAATTTGCTAAAGTATACAAAAAGGGTAACTATATTGGAACGATTGTGTTGGGGATTCGTTCGGGAAAATGGTATGTAAAATCAGAAAAACTTGGATGACATCATTTTAACTTACTTTAGGAAAATCAGAACAGGAATGTTGAGAAAGTATTTGCCTCTTGATACTAATAGTCAGTAACGTCATTTCCTAAATAGAAAGTCGCAAAAACTCTTTCCAGCAACTCTCACACACTCGTCATAAAGTTCTTCCGGGGAATTGCCATTTCCATTTTGGGACGGCGGCAGTCTGTTAGGGAAATCATTAAGTGATGAATCAATCTTGTCTGGGCTAGGTCTTTCTCCCAACACTAGGTCCAATTCTCTGATGGTATTGTCTCTTAGGATAGTTAGATGAACCTTATCTCCCACATGTTTTTGACTTTCAAGATAAGCCAATATATCATCAATCTTGGTTACGTCTCTATTATCGATTTTTAATATAATGTCCCCTCCTACATCAAAATCTCTTCCGTTAAGCGTCTTTGTAATTGTTCCTGCACGCAAATCAGCTTTCTCGGCTGGACTCCCTTTTGTGATACTCGTTACTAGGAATCCTTTTGTCTGAGTCAACCCAATTTGCTTGGCCAAATCAGGGGTAAGGCTAAGCCCAATTATTCCAATGTATGGATGACGGTATGAACCAGTTTGGATGAGCGATTGTGCAACTTTGCTTATGGTATTAGAAGGAATTGCAAATCCTACTCCAGAATAGACACCAGTGTTCGAAAAAATTGCTGTATTAATTCCTATCACTCTGCCTTGAGTATCAATGAGGGGACCACCGGAATTTCCAGGATTGATGGCTGCATCCGTTTGTATGATATTTGGAATAGAGAACGATGATGTAGTTCCTAAATTCTCCCCATTCTCATTTGATGGTAATAACCTCCCTAAGCCACTCACTATTCCCACAGTCATTGAACCAGAGAGTCCAAATGGGTTCCCAATTGCAACAACTGTTTCTCCAATTCTCAGATTGGTCGAATTAGCCAGAGGAAGTGGCGTTAATTTGTCAGAGGTGATATTTTTTACCTTAATCACGGCCAAATCTGCAAATTGGTCAAATCCAACCAACTCCGCAGAATAAACATTACCATCTAGGAAACTAACCTGTAGTTCATCATTATTATTAGAACCTGGCACTACTACATGATAGTTTGTAATAACATGACCGTCCTTATCGTATACAAATCCAGATCCAAGACGAGATCCTAATTCGTTAGAATTATCTTGCTCAGTTACCTGCACTACTGACTTTTCGACTTTAGTAAATAGATCAGGTAAAGACATAGAATCAGTATTGGTTGAGTTATCAACCGGAGGTATTTGCGCTAACACATGCTCCCTAGAAGTATTGGAAATCTGATTACCTATAAGTGCAATTAAGAGCAACAATGAAAATAAAACTAATAATTTCTTCGCATTCATTTTCTTAATATTATCTAAGTATTAACAATCCTATATTTTAATTATAGTTATTTCATAATCTGGCAGAATTAGTATCTTTCAATTAATAACGCACAAATTTTTTCCCTCATTCAGACGCCTATGGCAATTATATACAAACTTTACAATGGCCTGGTGGTCGCTACATATAACAATTTCATCTCATCATTAATCTAATTTCTTTTACCACTAATCGATGTATTGTTCGGTACAAATCGATACAATGAAATTCAGGTACCATCTATATCAATGATATGACAAAGGATGAATCCCAGATGACATTTTTGAAATACAAGAATCTGAACGACATGTTGAAAGTGATACTGTTTTCCTCGCAGTCTGCCTTAGGCTTGACTCCAATGCTTTATCACATAAAATACAAGGAAAAAGAAATTCTCTTTATTGAAACCGGTGCCCTTGGAGGTGCGTTAGTTCATTACATTGTTGAAAAAGGTCAGCCAAGCAAGAAATTTATTGAATTGAGGCAACTAACAGGTGAATATAATTTCGTTGAAAAAATAGGAAATGATACACACTCAATTTACATTCCAATATTAGAACTGGACAGCACGTCCATTGAATTTCCAATTTAAAGGTGCACGAATACATATAGTATCGCATTAGAATTTTTCCGTTAGGAAACCGGATACAGTCATCCTTCTCTTTCATTTTATTTTCAATGATTCCAATTATAATGTTTAGAAATATTCTCTAGCTGCATCAGTTCTTTATTACTATTTTAAGTAACGTGGATGTCATGATTAAGATTTACTATAACTCTCCTGGAAGAAAACAATGCAGATATTCTTTTTTCGCTGGTTTTTAGAGATCAATAATATACCACTTTAATCACAGGGTCTGCAGGACATATCAATTCTTGTTTGATTTTTATGATAGTGTAGTTAAGTTTTTGAATTTTCATACCCACTACAAGTATACTGTGTAATGTTTTAGCTAAATCGCATGTTTTAAAAATACCCAATTAGATTATTAGTGTATGACAGACGAAAGGTTATCTCAATTTTTGAGGGAAGGGAAAAATTGGGAGAGAAAAGCAACCAGTATCTCGGGGGTATTTTTAATTAAACTGCCAGAATACAAAAGCAGGCCACCTTACATAGCAATGGAAATTAATCCTGTTGACTCAACGGGGGCAGCAACAAAAAAACGAGGAATATTAATCAAATCTAGTTCTGAACTAGAACAAATAAGTAATATTCTCACAAATGCCAAAATTGTTCATCTCGCCACAAGTTTAGATGAAGTCAATCCAGAAAAAAAATCAAGAGCACCCCAATCAACTGAAACAGACGTATTTGAAATTTGAATACCAAGCAATAGACATCAAAAAAATCGCGCCAAATCAAAACCAATTCAATTTGTTAAACGCTTGTTACAAAATAGTTGCTTAAGAATAATCCAAATGTCGTTAAGCGACCTTGAATGAACATGAGTTACTTTAATCATCCTCTTCTTAGGAAAAATTTCCTGCGTTTTAGGGAGTATCAAGAAATTATTTCCCATTCAGCTTTGAATAAGAACACTTTGGTTATCCTCCCCACAGCATTAGGAAAGACAATCATATCTTTGCTTGTATCAGTCAATATACTGTATAATTATAAAGAGAAGAGAATCCTAATATTGGCGCCGACTAGACCACTTGTGAACCAGCACTGGGACTCATTTATATCCAATATAAAATTACTTGACGAACAAACTGTCGTTGTTACTGGAAAAATACCACCGCATGCGAGAACAATTGTGTGGAATAATAAGACGATAAGACTTTTTTTCTCTACTCCAGAGGTAGTAAAAAACGACATTATTGGCAAGAGACTTTCACTTGTAGATTTTTTTTTGGTAGTATTTGACGAAGCACATCGGGCCGTGAAGGATTACGCGTACACTTTCATAGCAGATCAATACATCAAACATTGTTTGAATCCGCTAATTCTTGGGTTAACAGCTAGTCCGGGATCAGAAAAAAACAAAATTCAAGACATATGTAATAATTTGTTTGTTGAAAATATTGAATTTAAAACTGAGGAAGATAAAGATATAAAACGGTACATTAATCCAATTAATCTAAAGTGGGAATGGTTCGATCTCCCTTCTGAGTATCAGTATGTTAAATCAATTTTGAAGAAAATGTTGGACGAGAAGCTCAATTGGTTAAATAGCAGAAATATTTTAAGAAAAAATTCAAAATGGATTTTCAAGAGGGACCTGATCTCCTTAGGCGAACAACTAAGGTCCAAATTGAATATTACTTTAGCAGAAGATCGACGATCGATCTACTATGCATTGATGCAACAATCCATTGCATTATCATTGATGTATTGTATTGAGTTAGTAGAGAGTCAAGGATTTCACTCACTTGGAACGTTTTTGGGTAGCTCAAGACCAGAAGAGAGTAAGAGCCACAAGATTTTGCTAGGTGATAATAGAATTAAAGAAATAAAACGATTGATGGAAAATTTACAGATGGATCATCCCAAAGTTCAATACCTTCTTAAAATCCTGAAAGAAAGACATGATCCACAGTCGTTTCTAAATAAGCGAGGCAATTCATCGCGTAGTGTACCAGAAGTAATTTCTAGAGTCCTTGTCTTTACTCAATATCGAGACACTGCACAACACATTGTTGAAATGCTAATTAAAGATAACATTAGGGCGTCAAAATTTGTGGGTCAATCAAAAAGACAAGGAGATCCTGGAATGAAACAAGAAGAACAAAACTCTATCTTAAAAAATTTTAGGGATGGAGAATTTAGTGTTCTAGTGGCAACCTCAATTGCAGAAGAGGGCCTTGATATTCCGGAGGTAGATCTAGTAGTTTTTTATGAACCAATACCAAGCGAAATTAGGCATATTCAAAGAAGGGGAAGAACTGGAAGAAAAAATATCGGTTCGGTTTTGATTCTTGCAACAAAGGATACAATAGATCAACGATATCTAGACATCACTAGAAAAAAAATTGATAGGATGAAAGCTATATTCTCCTCTGCCAGTATTGATCTCAAACTCACAACCCTTGAGAGAACCAACTTAGAACTTGATCCTATGACCAAAGAGGAGATTGATTATCTGGACTCGTTTCTAAACTCTGAAAAGAGAACCAATATAAAATCATTACCTGGGAAGAACAAAATTTTACATAAGATAAAGGTCTTCACAAATGATAACTCATTGGTACAGTCTAGAAAAACTGTTGAACGGATGGCTAGAAAGATATATTCATTAGTATCTTGCCGTGGAAACAGTGGAATGGACATAGACCTAATTTATAAGATATTGGGACAAGAAGATGAACTTGTAAATGCAGGATTACAGATGCTTAAAAAATTAGGAAGGATAAAAATAATTGGTAATAAGATAATTCTATCCGAAAATGTAGGAAAAGTTCAAGGACAGACATATGAAATTGAAATTGAAAAGGTGATGATGGGTAAAGCAATAGTACTGATAAATGGTAAATGGCATGCTAGCTTACACCATTATGATTATCGTGGACCAAGAGAGTTGATAAAAAAAGGAAAGGAATTCAAAGCAGTCGGAGAGTTATATCATGATAATGATAACCTGAATGTGCGCGTAGATCAAATCTTGTAGGTGAAGCAGTGCTGTTCTGTTGGTGGTCATTAAGGCTCAAACAGGTTAATCAATGGATAATTCCGGTTTATGTTGATTTATCATCCTGGACAGACCATTCATATAATTTTTGGCGAATGTAGTTATAGGTTGAGAAGAATACCATATACATCCGAGTACCTGACAATCGTGACATGTTTTAGCTATTTCCCATTGAGGCGCGCTCCAAACATCTTCTATGCTATGTTCGAGCAGATTATACATGTTCTCGGCATTGTTAAACTTCCAGCACGGCACCATCACCGTCCCGTCGGCATTGACAAAGGTACTCTTCCATACTCCACATTCGTCGAAATTAGTACGCCCATTTTCTAGAATCTGTTCAAAATATTCTGGGGGGATCATTATTTGAGGAGAAGAATTCTTTTTCCCATAATTCAAAACACTTTCACATACTTTATCCATAGTTTTTCTATCTGGCAATAACGAGTACGGCACATCAGCTCTGTCTTCTACGAAGGTTAGAGAAACTGCGTTTGAACCGAGCGCTTTTGCTTTGTCAAAATAAGTTTGATCGATAAATTCATCTGTGTTAAATTTTGTAATTACGCTATTGAAATAATGTGAAATGTTACTTTCATTAAGGAGTCCAATATTTTCCATAACCCTTTGATATATTCTACTAGACACACCGCGCACTTTACAATATGGCTCTTGATAAACCGAGTCGATGCTACATGTAATGAACTGAACATATTGCTTTAGTTTTTCAAGGTCTACAGTGTGTAAAAGTGAACAATTTGTTATCAAGGAAGTAGGCATATTAATGCTATGAAGATACCTAACAAGCTCAATAAAATCAGGTCGACTAGTTGGTTCCCCTCCTTCGATAATTGACCAAACACAATATTTCGAAACCTTGTCAAAGATAGATTTCCATTGTTCAGTAGTTAGATCCCTTTCGTTAACTAATTTTAATTGTCCCTCCTTATTTGAATCACCGAACGGACACATTGGACAGTAAAAATTACAGTAATGGGTCAAACTGAAAACAGCCACTAGTGGTCGTCGTTTGCCAACAACTCTGTTAAATGACCATTTACCTAGTAACTTTAAAGTTCGAATCTTATCTACTCCCAACCAATCTAACTAGACGTCTCATTCGTATTAATCTATTGGAGTATTGGTGTGTAATGATTTACTTTTCTAACTAAGTTTCAAAAAATTTTTTATTCTATCTTGGCAAATTTCAAATAAACAGACTCATTCTGCAATGAATCCATTTTCGCATTCTGTAATTTGGCTTCAACAAAGATTGTTTTCTCGAGTTTGGCACCACTAAAGTCACAACCTCTTAAATCGGCCCACATAAAGTTTGTTCTAGTTAGGTCTGCAGTTACTAATTTACTATTTTTCAAATTGCAATACAGGAAAATTCCATCTGCCAGATTCGCATTTTCAAAGTTGGAGTCCATAACTTCTGCCTGAGCAAAATTAGCCTTACGTAAATTGCACCCTGACAAGTTTATTCCGTTGCATTTGACGCCGTTTAGGAAGGCATTTGAAAGATCCTTTCCTGAAAAATCCATACCACTTATATCTATTTTCACAAGAATATTGGACATTCTCCACTCATTGAATTCTTTTATTTTTGATTC
>Ga0207648_10001792_pt1 | contig 23531 bp, 9 predicted proteins | sample KBSMisM32_FD_184310 | JGI IMG/M metagenome (GOLD analysis project Ga0207648, IMG submission 184310) | Miscanthus rhizosphere microbial communities from Kellogg Biological Station, Michigan, USA - KBS Miscanthus M3-2 (SPAdes) (version 2) | ecosystem: Host-associated > Plants > Roots > Rhizosphere...
GCGCGGTCTTCAGGTAATTTTTAAACATAGCAGGAGAGATTTAAATGGTATGACGCACGAGGCAGGTTTTGGTAACAGGAAATGCGAGATTTTTTTTGCCACGCCGGGGCAAGGGATATTGCCATGCAACAACAGGAATGCTGCCGGTAGATCCCCGGGAACATAACCTGGTTACGGACCCCCCTAAACAGGCTTCGATCGAACGTAGTCTACTCCGTTCGGAGCGACTTCACCGGGTTTGCCAGGGCCGCCTTTATAGCCTGGAAACTGATTGTTATTATAGCAATAAGTATGGATAATGCGCCGGCAATCAGGAACGTCCAGAAATTGATGCGAATGCGGTACGCATAATTCTGCAACCATTGACTCATTGCCCACCAGGCAATGGGCGATGCAACCACAATGGATATAATCACCAGCTTCAGAAAATCTGTTGAAAGCATCGCGGTGATCCTCGTCACACTTGCTCCCAAAACTTTGCGTATGCCGATTTCCTTTGTACGTTGTTCCGCGGTAAAGGCTGCAAGACCAAATAGCCCGAGACAGGAAATGATAATACTCAACGCCACCAATACAATAAATACTTTTTGAAAATTGGCTTCGGCCTTATAAAGTTGAGAAAATGTTTCATCCAAAAAGAAATACTGGAATGGCCTGTCGGGTGAAAATGATTTCCATCGTGATTCAATTTGTTTGATCGTACCGGCAATATCTTTACCCGACAGTTTCAATGTTAGATAATCATAGCGGTTAGGCATTTTGAAAAACGCAAAAGGTTTGATTTCATTTTTAAATGAAGCAAAATGAAAATCTTTTACAACGCCAATCACTTTTACAAAATAAAGGGTATCTCCATCGTTGCCCCATTCCAGGCGGCTGCCCAACACCGGGGCCGGTATACCAAGATCTTTTACTGCTTTTTCATTCAATATTGCACTTCCGATATCCTGTTCCAGTTTTCCATTTGAATTTTCAACAATCGTATCTGCTGTGAATTCTGCGGAGAACCCGCGGCCTTCCTTCAAATGAATGTCGAGCACGTTTAAGAAATTATCACCCACACTTAAAAAATTAACCAACTGACCATTTTGCGATCCTTTTAGTTTTAATCCTGTTGTCCAGTTTTGACCGCCAACAACACCATCAGCGGTGCTCACATTTTTTACCCCGGGTACCTGTGCAATAATGTTTTCAAATGAATGTGCCGATTCTTTGGAAAAAGAACCAAGATCGCGGACAAGCAGTACCTGGTCCTTATTAAGACCTAACTGTGTGGCATGTATGTAATTTATCTGCTGGTATATAATCAACGAGCCGGCAATAAGCGCAATGGAAATAGAAAACTGGACAACCACGAGTGTTTTACGAAGGTTAAACACGTTTCCTTCCCGCATTTTCGAACCTTTAAGTACGGTAATGGGTTTAAATGATGACAGGTACAATGCCGGGAACAAACCGGCAACAATACCAATCAATAAGGCACCCAGCAGGAAATAAATGGTTATAAAATTGCCTTTTCCAAAAAGCATTAATTGTTTTTGCGTAATGTTATTGACAACAGGAAGCAGTAACTGGGCAATGAACACAGCCAATGCCGCCGCCAGCAGGCACAGCACCGATGATTCCAGCAAAAATTGTTTGATAAGTGACGTATTATAAGCGCCGGATACTTTGCGGATGCCGATTTCCTTTGCCCGTAATGATGATCGTGCAGTAACAAGATTGATATAATTGATGGCTGCAATTAAGATGATCAGCAAACCGACGATCGAAAATACATAAACATAAAGGCGATCGCTGTTTGGCTCCAGTTCCCACTTTAAGTTAGAATCAAGATGGATACCGGTCAGCGCTTGTGAATAAAATTTGTTTTTTCCTTCTTTATTATTGCGTTGATATATCGCCTGTATTTTGGGATCTACATTTTTGATATCAGCACCCGGAGAGAGCTTGATATACGTATAGAAATTATACCAACCCCACCGGCTATCTATATCACCTGAAAACTTTCGAACAGGAATTAAGAAATCAAAATGGAAATGTGCATTGTGCGGCACATCTTTTAATATCCCTTTTACCATCATGTCGCCGAGATTGTCTATGCGAAGCACTTTCCCCATCGGATCATCATTGCCAAAATATTTTTTTGCGGCGCTTTGTGTAACAATAATTGAATTTATTTCTTTGAAAGCACTCTTTGCATCGCCTTTTATAAATGGAAAACTGAACACATCGAAGAAGCTGCTATCTACACGATACAGCCGTTGTTCATTAAAATGTTTATCCTGGTAAGTAATTAAAAAGTTATTTCCCCAACCGGGAAATACTCTTGTTACGCGTTCAATGCCGGGAATTTCTTTTTGTATGGCGGGTGCAACTGCAGGCGGTGTTGTCGCGTCGGGTAAACGGCTGCCGTCGTCATTCACAAAATCTTTAACAACACGGTATACGCGATCTGCGCCAGTATGAAAACGGTCATAACTAATTTCATCTGCCACAAATAAAAAGATCAACAGGCTGCAGGCCATGCCCGATGCAAGACCGAAAATATTTATGAATGACAAACCTTTGTTCTTCCACAAATTCCTCAGAGCGGTTTTGAAATAGTTTTTGAGCATAGAGAAGTTTTTGAGGTTTTAAGAATTGTCCACAGGGTGCGGCACCTATTCCGTTCTCAAACTCTTCACGGGGTTCTCTGAAGCATCATTTACGACAGCCCCTATTCTGTAAACTTAACAGAACCATACAAGGAATACAAGGCATACAAGAAATACATTGAAGCAACAGACTTGTATACCTTAAATGGTTTGTATGGTTAAATTCAAATTCTCTTGATCCTTATTTCATTCTTTCAAACCGGGTGTTACTCCGTGCGGAGCGATTTCACCGGGTTTGCCATTCCAGCCTTTACTGCCTGCAAGCCGATTGTTATTAATGCAATCGCTATCGCAAATGCACCCGTTACCGCGAATACAATCCAACCGATACTGATACGGTAAGCAAAACCTTCGAGCCACTTATGCATAAAGTACCATGCAGCAGGTGTTGCAATGATCAATGCAATAATGATCAGTCTTACAAAATCTTTTGACAACAATCCAACAATACTGATAACGGAAGCACCCAATACTTTACGAATGCCGATTTCTTTTGTGCGGTTTACAACCGCTAATGCAGTTAGTCCTAACAGGCCCAGGCATGCGAGAAATATAGATATACCTCCCGCCCAGCCAACGATGTTGCTCCAGCGTTGTTCCGTTTTGTAAAAATTATTCAGGCTATCGTCAAGAAAATCATATTTGAATGGAATAACCGGTTCTGCGCGGTTCCATGCTCTTTGTATTGCTGCAAGGGCCGGCGCAGGATTACCGGGTTTAATACGCACAAAAAATTTAAATGGTGCATAGTCATTAAACTGGTGAAACATCTGCGGGGCTATCTTTTCGCTCAGCGGACGGAAATTGAAATTTTTAACTACGCCGATAACAACAGGCGTTTTGCTTTCCATATAACCTTGCAGTTGCTGACCGATAGCCGTTTCGCTGGTCCATCCGAACTCTTTTACCATTTCTTCATTGACGATAACAGATGTTACAGTATCAGCAGCGATCTTCTCATCAAAATTTCTACCGGCGATCATTTGCATTCCCATTACAGGTATATAGTTTTGATCCACGAAATATTCATATACCTCTTTATGATTGCCTTTATGCTCAAACCCGGAACGGCTCCAGCCTGCGCCGGCTCCGAGTCCCACTTCTGAAAATGCTATGCCCATAATATCCGGAATCGCCGATAATTCCTGTTTTATAAGCGGGAAGATTTTTTTTGTGTCTGTCTGTTCCGCATCTACCACCAGTACATTTTCTTTATTAAAACCGGGATTCTTTGTGCTCATATAGTTTTTCTGTTGCAGAATCACCAGCGTCGCAATAATTAATCCGGTTGACAATGCAAATTGTAAAGTCACCAATGATTTCGTGAACAGATTGGAACCGCCCACTTTTATTTTACTTTTTAATACCTCCACCGGTTTAAAGCCCGAAAGTATCAATGCAGGATAACTACCTGCGAGTAGGCCTGCCAGTAAGGTAAGCGCGACAATCATCCAGATAAGTTCGGGGTATTGCGTAAACGAAAACTTCAATTCCCTGCCCGATAGTTGATTGAACCAGGGTAATAATAGTTTTGCCAGCAGTACGCCAAACAAAGCAGAGATAACTGCAAGCAGGACGGATTCAGATAAAAATTGAAAGACCAATTGCCTTTTTTCACCACCAATTACTTTCCGCAGACCAACTTCCTTTGCTCTTCTTGCCGATCGGCCGATAGCCAATGTAGTAAAATTGATACAGGCGATAAGTAACACGCCGCCTGCAATACCAATCAGGATCCAGATGTTTTTGGGATTTACATTTTCTACAGCGCCTCCCCATATTCTGGTATCGGTATGAATGGCCTGTAATGGTTGTAATCCATAGCGTACAGGTGGCTCATTTCCTTTCCAGCTATAACCCGCTTTTTTTAATTCTGCTTCTTCATCAGGATAGTATTTATGACGGAATTCTGCCAGTCGTTTTTTATCGGTTGGTAAACCGCTTCCGGGACGAAGTTCGATATAGGTTAAATAAGCGGAACGATGCCAGTTATTCACACCGCTTTTTCCATAGCGTATCGTTTCCCAATACGCAAAGCTGCCCAGCACATCGAATGTGATAGAAGAATTGGCCGGGATATCATCCGTCACACCTGTTATTGTAAATGGTATAAACTCATCTACTATTTTTATTTGCATGACGCGCCCCAACACGTTTTCTGTTCCGAATAATTCTTTGGCTTTGGTTTTTGTTATAACTATATCCTGCAGGTTTTTTAAAGCCTCTTTGGGATTGCCATATAAAAATGAAAAACTGAAAATCGAAAAGAATTGGGGATCGGCAGAAGATAAGCGTATGCTCATCACTTTATCATCGATCTTTACAAAGTTGTGCCCCCAGCCATCGCGAAGCCTTGCATAGTTTACTACTTCCGGCAAATCCTGTTTCATTGCCGCACCCAATGGCGAAGGCTGGTACGGGTCGCCTTCCGCATCCCTGCCTGCCATCGGATCAGACCAACGATAAACACGATAGATGTTTGATGCGTTTTTATGAAAGCGATCGAAATTGAATTCATTCACTGCAAACAGCAGGAATAAAATAAAACAGGCCAATCCTATAGAAAGGCCCGATATATTGATAAATGAAAGTGCTTTTTGCCTGCCGAGACTGCGCAGAGCAATTTTGAAATAATGTCTGATCATGGCCGGTTAGATTATGGAGTGAATTGTAAATAGTGAATTTTCAATAGTAGAAAGTGCCGGGTGACAACTATCAACTATTGACAATCGACGATCGACAATCTAAAGAAATCATCTCATCGCAAGTGTGATCCTGTTTCCGCGAACACGAACCGGTACACCGCCACCATTCAATGTTCCTGTCATTGAATCATCATCTTTGGAGCCGCTGAAATTAGTTAAGGGATCAACTTTTATCTTATCGCCACGCAAATCAAGGTTAACGGCGCTGCTTTTTGGAATCGTCAGGTCAATACTGCCGCCTGAATTATCTACCCTGACGAATTTACCCAATTTTACAATTTCAACATCAATACTGCCACCACTGGTTGATGTTTCCACACTGCAGCTGAGATCATTTAAATGAACACTGCCTCCGGACGTATGGGCATACAACTCACCGTCAATACGATCGCCTTCCACAGAACCACCACTTGTATTTGCTTTGATATTTCCGCTAAGATCGCTGAGGTGTAATGAACCACCCGATGTGTGCAGTTCAAGACGGCCGCTGCAATTCTTTGCCTCGATACTGCCGCCGCTTGTCCGCAGGTCAATATCGTCTTTTGAATCGATAACATGAATGCTGCCACCCGATGTATTGCCATCCACTTTGCCACTCAGCTTTTCAACATGCAGGCTACCGCCGCTGGTAGAAAAATCCTGTTCGCCATTCAGGTTGATCAATGAAATACTGCCGCCGCTTGTTCTCAGTTTTGTATTCATAGATGACGGAACATAAATTTTGAAGGAAATGCTTAATGCTCTTTTCCAGTTCCAGTTATTGAAATCGCGTTTAGGCTTGGCGATCGCATTCAGCTGTCCGTTTTGAACTGCAACTTCCAATGAATAATCTTCATCCAGCCTTTTTTGAATTTCTTCTTTGCTAAAGCGGTCGTCACGACCGTTTGGACGAACATACACTTCTATTTTAGCTTCCGATTGGTTTACACCGCTTACATTGATCGAGCCACCGGAAGTTTCAGCAACCACTTTTTTAATCGATTCGCTGCTCAACGATTTTACGATCAGGGGTTCTTTGTCTGCATTGAATTGCGCGTTCACTACAACGCTGCAGGCAATCATTAATAATAATGCAAAAACAGTCTTTTTCATGTTTGTTGTTTTTTAATTTTTTTTGGTTTATCCCGATATTTATCGGGGTTTTGATTTCAGCTTTGGTTCAATGTTCGCCGTCCCTTGCGTCGCACACTTCAGCTATTTTAATCCTGCTCAGCAACCCATCCCGGAAAATATGATTCTCCTAGGAGGAGTTGAATAGTGAACGGACGGTACAAGAGTGCGACGCAACAGAAGCCCAATAGTTACACTAAAGCCGGGCTAATTAAACTCTATTTTCATTCTGTCGGCCATACTCACTGCCTTAGTCATTTCCACCGGCACGATATTCAGCTCCTGATTGTTATAGGCACACCCTTCACTATTCACCAAACTATTCCGTTCTCAGCGACTTTACCGGGTTGCCCATCGCCGCTTTAATGGCCTTAACACTTATCGTCACCAGGGCAATCAATAACGCAACTATACCGGATGCCGCAAATACCCACCAACCGATGTTAACACGATAGGCAAAATCCTGCAGCCACTGATGCATAAAATAAAATGCAAGTGGTGTTGCTATGATGGCAGCGATAATAACCAGCTTCAAAAAATCTTTTGACAGCAGGCCTACAATTCCCGGTATGCTGGCACCTAACACTTTTCTTATTGCTATCTCTTTTATTTTTCTTTCTACAACAAATATGGATAAGCCGAATAAACCCAGGCAGGCAATCAACAACGACAGAATCGCAAAGCCATAGAAAATACCTTGCATTTTTTGTTCATTGCCATACTGTCGGCCGATACTTTCATCGACAAAGGAATATACCAACGGAACATCCGGCACCATCGACTGCCATGTTTTTTTCAGGTGATTGATGGCCTCATCAATATGGCGGCCGTCAATTTTTAAAGAGAGAGAACTGCCCACCTTTGTATAACGAATTAATAGCGCATCAACAGGTTTGTGAAGGCTTTCAAAGTTGAAATCTTTTACAACACCAATGACATACCTGGCATCATCACCTTTCCCAAATCGCTTACCGATCGCGTTTTCTGCCGTTTTCCATCCGAATGTGCGAACGGCAGCTTCATTTACCATAACAGACTTTGTAGTGTCAGTGGGTATTTGCGGAGAAAAAAATCTTCCGGCGGCCAGTTTCATATTGTATGTGTCCGCATAGGTTGTATCAATAAACATTGAATACAGGCTTGTTGAAATATCATCTCCTTTCAGGTTTTCTGTAGTTGTCCATCCATTGCCGATACCACCTACTACATTACCGTCATGCTTACTCGTATTTAGAATATACGGACTGCTCAACAGTTGATTTCGTATGGCAGAATAGTGGTTTCTTACAACATCTTCCCCGTAAAAGTTTACTTCAATTACAGCATGACTGTCGTAGCCAAGCGATTTGTTTTTTATATAATTCATTTGCCGGCTGATGATCAGGATGGAAGCAACCAGTGCAATAGTGATAGTAAACTGGAAAACAACCAATGACTTCCGGATCAGGTTTCCTTTTGCACTTTGTGAAAAACTTCCCTTCAACGCTGTTGCCGGGTTGAAAGAGGAAAGAATGGCCGACGGATAAATACCTGCAATCGCAGATATAAAAAGAACAAAGCCAAAAAGTATGAACATATTCAGTAAAGAAAAGTCGAAACGATAGGACTGACCGATCCACGCAGAGAAAGCAGGCAGTATTAATTTTAATATCACTACTCCGATAATTACAGCCGAGGAACAAATAATAAATGTTTCAATAAAAAATTGCCGTATAAGTTGCGGTTTTGTTGCACCTACTACTTTTCTTACCGATGTTTCCTTTGCTCTTTTTATAGCACCGGCTGTTGTAAGGTTGATATAGTTGATGCAGGCAAGCAATAAGACAATAACGCCGATAATTGAAAATATTCTTACAGTAGAGAGGCTTCCATTATTCGGTGTATCATAACGCAGGTTTGAATTGAGGTGAATTTTTTTCATCGGCTGAAGGAAATAGAAGTAAGACATTTTATTTTCCTTCCAGTCCTTTTCCGAAAAACGTTTGGCAACGGCATTGATTTGTTTTTGTACGTCATCTGCTTTTGACGGATCCAATTTTACATAGGTCATCGGCCATCCGCCCAGCCATTGACTATTCATATCAAAATTGTATTGATCCTTCATTTGTTTTATAAGTAGTGAAGATGGAATCAATACCTTGAATTGTATCTGCGAGTTGATCGGGCAATTTTCAGCGATGCCGGATACAATCATTGGATATTTGCCGTCAACCATTATAGTTTTACCAACCGGGTCATCATTACCAAAATATTTTTCGGCCAATGCTTCCGTCAATACGATCTGGTTCTGCAGCATTAGGGCCTGTTGCGGGTTACCTTTCTTTAATTTAAACCGGAAGAAACTAAAGAAATTACTGTCGGTATAGAATGCTTCATTTTCTATAAACTGGTTGCTTCCTGATTTTAGTTTGAAAGAACTATTAAATAAACGACAGGAAGAAGTAATTGCTGGTATTTCTTTTGGCAATTGAGCGCCGAATGCGGGTCCCGATGGTGCCTGTGAAAAAGATTCACTTTCGCTTTTAAATGTATTGGATACGCGGAAAATTTTATCAGCGTCGGAGTGAAAGTTATCATAGCTCAATTCACGTTGCAGCCATACGCCGATAATGAGACAAACGGTTATGCCTATGGCCAAACCGGAAACATTCAACAATGTGAATACTTTGTTCCTCGAAAAATTCCGCCATGCAGTAAGAAAGAAATTTCTGATCATTGTAAGCAGTTTTAAATGTTAAGCGTTTGCCCAGCTACAGTTACACTTTCATGAAACGGGAGTGTCACTCCGTCCTTAAACTCTTCACTGGATTTGCCATCGCTGCCCGTATCGCCTGGAAGCTGATTGTGACCAGCGCAATAATAAACGAAGCGATACCCGCAACAACAAATACCCAAACGCTGATATTAATTCTGTATGCAAAATCCTGCAGCCAGTTGTGCATGATCCACCACGTAACGGGTACTGCAATAATGAATGCGATCAAAACGAGCTTTAAAAAGTCTTTCGACAAGATAAACAGCAAATTTTGAACAGATGCTCCCATTACTTTTCGTATGCCTATTTCTTTTGTGCGCTGCAAAATGTTGTATGCAGATAAACCCAATAAACCAAAACATGCAATCAATATCGCCAATGAAGCAAACAGTCCAAAGACTTTTCCAAAGCGTTTATCATCTTTATACTGCTGATCAAATGATTCATCCAGGAAATAATAACTGAAAGGATCATTTGGAAAATATTTACTCCAGGTTCTTTCTACCGAAGCCACTGATTCAGAAATCCCGGCCGTTTCAACTTTTAAAGAATAGGCATTCCGGCTGTTTGGTCGCAGGCGGAATATCATTGGGTCAATTGCTTTTTGCAATCCCTGGTGATGATAGTTTGCCAGTATACCAATTACCTGTACGGTATCACCGGCAGAACGGATTTTTTCCTTCAGGGGCTGTTCAAGATTTGTAAATCCCAATTGCCTTGCCGCTTCTTCATTTAAGAGAACGGCCCGCTGGTCCGTTCCGAATTCTTTTGAAAAATTGCGGCCGCTTTTTAATTCAAGACCAAAAGAGGGAACGAAATCGTAGTCAATACCCATATTATATAAAGTCATTGCGCCTTTGTTTTCAGTTCCGAGGCGACTTGCGCCATTTGTCCAATATATTTCTTTGCCCATGATGCCGGAAGACGTACTTACATTTTTCACCCCTTTTATTTTCAACAAATCGTTTTTGAAGGGTTGAAATACATTTTGATAAAGTGAATCAGTAAGAGAGCCGGCGCCATTCAACACTAATGTCTGGTTGATATCTGCACCTATTTTCTGATTGCGCATATAACTTACCTGCTGGTAAACGATCATGGTACCGGCGATTAATAATACAGAAGTTGCGAATTGTGTAATGATAAGCCCCTTGCGTAATAACAACCCGCCTGTACTGTTTTTAAACAAACCTTTTAAGACTGAAACGGGCCTGAAGCTTGACAGGACGAATGCTGGGTAAATGCCGGCCAATAAACTACCGGCAAGGAACATACCTGCGAAACCAAACCAATAGGTTGATGGAAGTGCAAAGTTGTGAATATTTTCTCTTCCTGTCAATGTGTTAAACCAGGGGGTAAGCAAAAAAGCAAGAGCCAATGCAAGTATAAGAGCAACAAGATTGAGTAAAAAGCTTTCAATCAAAAATTGTGTAATCAGGTTTTGACGCAAAGCGCCCACCACTTTTCGTACGCCTACCTCTCTTGCCCGTTCTAGGGATCTTGCTGTAGCAAGGTTTATATAATTTATCCATGCAATGCCGATAATGAAAAATGCGATTAAAAACAAAAACGAAACCGACTGCCCGTTACCGTTAACTTCAGCCTCCTGGTTATAGTTTGAATAAAGGTGGATATCTGTAAGTGGAAGCACAGATATCACCGTCTTTATATTATTTGTCCTGGCCCATTCCTGGTTGTCGATATATTTATCACAGAAAGCGCGGAATTTCGATTCAAATTTTTTACGATCAGTACCGGGTTTCAATTGCAGATAGGTATAGAAGTCGTACCAGCCCCAGGCAGTTTCCGTTGCATTGGTTGTATCACCGTAATGCCTTAGCTGTTTTCCAAGACTTGAATAAGATGCCAGGTGATTGATGATGAGGTGTGAGTTTTGCGGAAAATCCTGGAATACGCCTGTTACTTCAAAAACGGGAGAATAACTGCCATCCCGATTTATCAAACGTTTACCGATCGGATCATCATTTCCAAAATATTTCCTGGCCATGCTTTCGGAAAGAAGCAGTTTGTCCGGGCTGTTCAACGCTGTAGCGGGATTGCCTTTTACCAGGTTCACACCCAACATGGAAAAAACAGATGTATCTGCATAATAACCTTTCTCTTCAAAGAACTTTACATTCTTCTCTTCGTTGGCGAGCAACATGTTTGCATCTATCAAACGGCAAAAGTTTTGTACTTCCGGAAAATCACGTTTCATGGTCGGACCGAATGCAGGATAAGAAGTTGCCGACTTCCAGGCGAGTTTTCCCTGGCGATAGGAGTCCAACCGAAGGCGAACAACCTGGCTTGCTTTTTTACCAAATGAATCAAAACTTCTTTCAAAAGCCACATATTGAAAGATCAGCAGGCAACAGGTAATGCCAATTGCAAGTCCCATAATGTTGAGAAAAGAATAGCCTTTTCTTTTCAGCAGGTTTCGCAGTGCAAGTTTGAAATAGTTAGCTATCATAGTTTCAATTGTTATAGTTATTTAGTTTTAGTTGTCGTGAGACAGCATCTGCTGAATCTGCATTGATCTGTAACACGCACTCACGACTATTCGGTTCTCAAAGATTTCACCGGGTTCGCCAATGCCGCCCTTACTGCCTGTATACTCACCGTGAGCAACGTGATAAAAATTACCAATGCTGCGGCGGCAAGGAATACCCACCACTGTATATTGACGCGGTAAGCGAAATCTTTCAGCCAGCTGTGCATAAACCACCACGACAGCGGGAACGCAATTATAGCGGCTATGCCTACCAGTATTATAAAGTCTTTTGATAACAGCGCTACAAGCGTTGTAACTTTTGCACCCAATACTTTTCGTATACCAATTTCCTTTGTTCGTTTGGTTACAGCCAAAGTTGCCAAACCAAAGAGTCCCATACAGGCAATAAACACAGAGAGCAAGGAAGCAATCTTTACAATTATGTTTGTCCGCTTTTCTGTTTCATATTGTGACGCGATGCTGTCGTCTAAAAATTTATAGTCAAAATCCTGTGCGGGGGCTATTTCCTTCCATACTTTTTCAAGCGTGCTTACATTGGCGGCTACGCTGCCTGCCCGCAACCTAACGGTGATCCTTGGTTGTGGCGGGAAATTGATAGATACATTTTCGGTACGACGAAAGGCCGAATCAGGCATTATTGTCAGCAGTAAAGGTCTGACCTTCGTATGCAGCGATTCGAAGTTGAAATCTTTTACCACCCCGACAATTTGCTGTTCAAATTTTCCCGGTAACTTTTTGCCAACAGGATCTTTTATATCAAATTCTTTTAAAAATGCTTCATTCACGATGGCAGAGGAGCCGATATCGGCAGCATTATCAGGCATGAATAATCTTCCCTGTACGGGTTTAATATTCATCATCTGCAGCCAATGTGCATCTACAGAATTGTATTGAAAACTGTGGTATACTTTTTTGTCATCGGTAAAACCAAATTCTATCCAGGGCGATTCAGTCAAACTATACAGCGACGTTGCCACATCTTTTACTTCCGGATGTTTTAATAATTCGGTACGGTACAACTGAGCTAATGCATTTCCATCTTTGCGTGATTTGTGAGTTTGCACCACCACTACCTGTTCTTTATTAAAGCCAAGATCTTTATTCCGGAGAAATTTCATTTGCTCCCCGATGATGATTGTAGACACGATCATGGCGATAGATGCGACAAACTGCCCTATAACAAGGCTTTGACGCAGCCAGCTTGAGCTGCCTTTCATTCTTAGTTTTCCTTTCAACACTTCCACGGGCCTGAAACCGGAAAGAATGAAAGCAGGATAAACACCTGCAATCAATGCGACGAGTGCAATCATTAAAAAACAAAAAGCAATAAAGGGCAGATCGAAATGAAGTGAAAGATTGCGGTTTATCAGTTGGTTAAATGGTTTTACCAACGAGGCAGCGATGATCAAACCGATAACTACCGATACCAGCGTCAACAAAAACGCTTCGCCCCAAAATTGCCGGATCAGCTGTCTTCTTTCTGCCCCCAACACTTTGCGCACGCCAACTTCCATCGCTCTTGTTGCGGAACGACCGATAGACAATGTAATAAAATTGATACAGGCAACGAGTAATATCAATATGCCGATCGTAGCAAGGATATAAGAATATTTTGGATTACTGGTCGGCTCATTGCCTGCCGGCAGTACTGTATTAAGATGAATACCTGTCATTGGTTGAAGATGGATGAGAAATCCTCCTTCTTTATAATCTTCTCCCAATACCTGCTTCATCATGCCGGGAAATTTCTTTTCCAGTGCTGACGCATTTACATCTTTTTTCAGCAAAACATATGTTTCGTTAAAAACGTTTGTCCAGCTTGTAAATAAACCAGGTCTGAACATATATTTTGCATTGGAATAGGGGATGAGCACTTTGTATTTTATGCTTGATTCTTCCGGTGCCTTTTCAACAATGCCACTAACGGTAAACAATATTTTTTCATCACCTAACTGTATTTCGATATTTTTTCCAACGGCGTTTGAATTACCGAAATATTTCTTTGCGGTTTCCGGGGTAAGAATCACTGAACTGCCGGAAGGAAACGGGTTGTTGCGGTTACCTTCTATCAATTTGAAGTCGAACAATTGAAAAAATGTTGAATCCACCATTCGTATATCCTCACTGAATGAATTGTTGTTCACCTTTACAACCGGGCTGAAAGAATAAATACGGCAATTGTTTTCTATCTCTGCATAGTTTGCCTGCAATGCAGCACCCATTGGCAGCGGTGTTACCGTACTTATAAAATCTTCCCCCTGGTATTTTTCATGTTGCCAGGCACGGTACAACCGGCCCGATTTACTATGAAAGGTATCATAGCTGAATTCACTGCGCACAAACAGCATAATGAGTATACACGCAGTGATGCCTACTGCCAAACCAAATATGTTAATCGCTGTGTACGATTTGTAGCGCAACAAATAGCGTAACGCGACTTTCAGATAGTTTTTGAACATGACGTTTAGTTTATGTGTGATCTGCAATGAGCAACGAGTGAATCCACTCCATACTCATTTCCCGATAACTATCGGGACGTTATTCATTCTGTTCTCAATGACTTCACCGGGTTTGCTGCTGCTGCCTTTATCGCCTGGAAACTCACGGTCACCAATGCTATCAACAACGCCGATATCGCCGCCATAGCAAAAATCCACGCTCCAATATGTATGCGATAAGCAAAATCCTGCAACCAGTTATTCATTGCCCACCAGGCTAACGGGAATGCAAGTACTGATGCTGCTATTACCAATTTTAGAAAATCTTTTGACAGTAACATCGCAATGCCGCTTACGGATGCACCCAACACTTTTCTTATACCGATTTCTTTTGTTCGTTGTTTTGCTGTATAAATGCTCAGGCCGAATAATCCCATGCAGGCGATAACGATGGCCAATGCGGCGAAAATGCTCAGCACATGCATGAGGCGTATATCAGTTTTATAAAAACGATTTAATTGCTCATCTATAAAGAAATAATCAAAAGGATATTGATTGTTCAATTGTTTCCATGCCTTCCGCATATTATCCAATGATGCCGGAATAGAACCTGCTTTTAATTTTACCGATAAATACAATGGATTATTGGTAAGGATGATCGCGACCGGTTGAACCGTTTCTCTCAACGAAGCGAAATTGAAATCCTTTACCATACCGATCACCCGTCCTTTTCTCGCTTCGAATATTTCGAATTGTTTTCCGACAGGATCTTTCCAATCCAGGTATTGCGCCATCGCTTCGTTGATCACGATGGCATCTGTTGTATCTGTCGGTAACTGCGATGAAAAATATCTTCCTTTCAACACGGGAATATTATACAACGACGCAAAGTCAGCATCTGTTTCCAATACATTTGCCACCAAATGTTCCTCCAGTCTTCGTCCTTCGGGAACGATACCGTAACCGGTGAGACCCTGGCCCGGGACCCGGTTGCTGATTGAAACCGATTCAATACCTGCATAATTTTTTAATGCTGTTACAAATTGTTTACTCTTTGACTCCATGCCGGTGTTGGTAAGCGGTAGCACCACTACCTGGTCTTTTTGGAATCCAAGATCTTTTGTTGCCAGGAAATGCATTTGATTATTTACAACGATCGTGGCAATGATCAACACAATTGATAAAGCAAATTGTGTTGTCACCAGTGATTTGCGGAGCCAGCTATCTTTTCCTGCTTTTATAATATTCCGGAAAACATCGGTTGATTTGAAGCGGGCCAGGAAAACAGCGGGATAGAGTCCCGCAACAACACTTATCAATATTAATAAGCTGATCAGTGAAAGAATGACAAAAGAATTAGTGAGCAACCCCGCATTGAGTTGCACGTTTGCCAATGAATTAAATAATGGTAAAACAGCAGACACTAAAAGAATGGCCATCACCAGTGAAAAACCGCATAATAGAAATGATTCACTGAAAAACTTAAGGATTAACTGTGTATAGCTCGCACCAAGAACTTTCTGCACGCCGGTTTCTTTTGCGCGGCTCAATGCACCTGCGGTTGTAAGATTGATAAAATTGAAGCAGGCAATTAATAAAATAAATCCTGCAATGATCATTAATGTATAAATGATCCTGTAACTGTTTGTGCGGAATGAATCAGCGTATAGAATATTTGCCGAACGCAAATGGATATCATCAAGCGGCTGCAGGTAAGGCCTGAACTGGAACTCGGCCTCATCTCTGTATTTATGCATGAGTGTTGAAACCTTGTCGCCTGTTTTAACAGGATCGGTGTTTTCTTTCAACTGCAGAAACGTATAATCCACCTGGGTGGTCCAGTTGTTCATCCAGAAGAAGTAATCTTTTGTTGCGGGTGTGGCAATAGTTTCCCAGGAGATCAGCATGGTGAACTGTATGGATGAATTTGCCGGAACATCTTTTGCAATGCCCGTAATTTTTACATCGATGTCATTCAATGTCTTTATTGTTTTGCCAATAGGGTCAACTTTATGATGCGCAGCATCCTGCGGGAAATATTTTTTTGCAGTCGATTCGGTAATAACGGCAGTGTACGGCTCTTTTAACGCTGTTTCTTTATTTCCTTTTATCAATGGAAAATCAAACAACTTCAAAAAAGATGCGTCTGCATAGACCACATCATCCAGTTTCAGGCGAACGGTATCATAACTCACCAGCATTTCATTGAACCAGGGACGAAAACGTGTAGCCGCTGCAACTTCCGGGATTTCTTTTGGCAAGGCTGGTGCTAATTGACCGGGCGTTACACCATCCTGTTGCGCTTTCCCTGTCTTTTCATTAATGAATTTATTTACCCTGTAAATAGCAGCGTGATTTTTATGAAACCGGTCAAATGATAATTCATTAAAAATATACAGACCGATAATGATACAACTCGCCATACCGATGGTGAGCCCGGTTATGTTTATAAACGAGAAGGATTTATTTCTCAATAAATTCCGAAATGCCAGTTTCAGGTTATGGTATAGCATACAACAAGATTTTTATAGTTAAATCTTCTGCATGTGAACTAAGTCGAAACGCGAACAGTCTGAAAGTACCCAATTAATGACGAAACATTCATTTTTGAGTCACCATTGACCCTTCGCAATTCACCATTCATCTAATCACTGGTTCTCAAACTCTTTATCCCTGACCGTATCGGCCCCGATAATAATCGGACGTCACTCCGTACGTAGCGACTTCACCGGGTTTGCCACCGCTGCCCTTATCGCCTGGAAACTCACCGTCAATAAAGTAATCATCAATGCTCCTGCAACCGATACGCCAAACACCCACCACGATATTGCCGTATGATATTCATAATTCATGAGCCATTTGCTGAGAAAATAATAAGCAACCGGAATAGCAATGGAGCATGACAGTAAGACCATTAATACAAATTCCGTAGACAATAATTTCCAGAGATTGAATACAGAAGCGCCTAATACTTTGCGAATGCCAATCTCTTTTGTTCGTTGTTCTGCTACAAAAGAAGCCATGCCAAACAAACCAAGACAACTGATAAAAATTGCAAGCACTGCGAAAAAGCTTGCCAGTTTACCAATGCGTTGCTCATTCTCAAATTTCCGCGCATACTGCTCATCGATAAATTGGTATTCGAATGGTTGCGATGGATTATATTTTTTAAATACCGATTCAATTTTCGCCAATGAAGAAGATGCACTTGCTTTGGGATTAAGTTTAACCGTAACAATATTGCCGATATCTTTTGTCAAATGATAGAGCATTGGCCGCACGGGAGCATAAGGTGATTCTATAATCATATCTTTTATTACACCAATTACCGTAAACGGCTGACCATCCCATTTAATCGTTTCATTAACCGGGTCTTTTAGTCCCATGAATTTTGCAGCTGTTTCATTTATTATAAATGCTGCTGAATCGGAACTGAAATCTCTTGAGAAATCTCTTCCTTCTTTAAATTGAAAGCCCACTGTTTTACCATAATCATAGGATACATCAATATTGGGAAAATCTACGGCCTGGTTAGGATCTTTGCCTTTCCAGTCAAAGCCGGCGTTTGTTGACCATACCGCTGTTACGGGGCTGCCGGATTCGGCTATTGATGCAACGGCATTTGTTTGGAGCAATTCATTACGTACCGCATCAAAATGTTGATGAATATCGCCGGTCCGCATTTCCATTATTACCAAACCATCGCGGCTGTAGCCGATGGGCCTGTTTTTCGCAAATTGTATTTGGCGAAACACGATGATTGTGCCGATAATAAGAATAACGGAAACGCTGAATTGAACAACGACCAGCACTTTGCGGGGTATACTGGCCAGGCGACCCGCCCTGAATGTTCCTTTTAATATTTTCACCGGTTCAAATGATGATAAATAAAGAGCGGGATAACTACCGGCAATCAATCCTGTAATAAAACTGAAAACAATACACAAAGCCCAGAATACCGGGTTACCCCAAGGCACTGCCAGTTTTTTACCGGCTACATCATTAAAGAAAGGAAGAGTCAATTGAACTAATAACAAGGAGAGAATGAAAGCAAAGAAGGCGATTAATAATGATTCGCTGAAAAATTGTGCAATCAATTGAGATCGTAATGAACCTATTGATTTACGGATGCCTACTTCTTTTGCCCGTTTTTCGGAGCGGGCTGTACTCAGGTTCATAAAATTGATACAGGCCAGCAACAATACAAACAAACCAATAATTCCGAATAACCAAACATATTGTATACGACCACCGGCAATCACTCCGTTTTTAAATTCACCAAACAAGTGCCAGTTGCTCATGGGGTTCAGAAATACCTGCGGATGTTGCGTCAACTCACTTTTATTTACTTTATCCAGTTTGATATCTTTAATCCTGGCTGAAATTTTATTTATGTCGGCATTTTCGTTTACTTCCACGTAACCGAGATAACAATTGCATCGCCAGGGATCGCTTACATTTTTAAAGCCCTGGTCCACCGCAAATGTTTTCCATGTTGATATAAATGAAACATCAGCGAACGAAGAATTGGAGGGAAAATCTTCATACACACCGGCAACTTTCAATGTAAGTATGTTGTCTATTTTCATTATTTTCTCCATTGGATTGCCGTTGCCGAAATAAGCTTTTGCCGTTGAAGCAGAAAGTAAAATCGTTGACGGATCGTTCATGGCTTCTTTTGATCCTTTCAGCATTTTTATGGAAAGCATATCCATAATATCCGGTTCGAAGAAGGTGCCACTCTTCGTCAGCATTTTATCGCCGGATGAAACAACATGACCGCTGTTCCATGACGACATTGAAATATGTTTGAAATCGCTGCTAAAGCTCTTACGCAATGCATCGCCCATGGGGAAAGGAATAGTACTGCCGGCACCGGTTTCACCATTGATGGTAAACCGCTGCATGATCTGCGCGATGCGTTTATGATTCTTAAACGATTTATCGAATGATACTTCGTCATATATCCATAAACTGATAAGAATCGCAACGGCCATCCCCGCAGCGAGACCGCCAATATTTATTAAGGAAGAAAACCTGTTCTTCACAAGGTTGCGGAAAGCGATTTTTAAATAGTTTTTGATCATGACGTTGTTTGTTATAGATCTTTATTAACCGCGGGTATCGTGCTTTAGGTTAAGATAACGACTGATTCATCTCTCACGATCCGATAACACGATCTGATAGCTATCGGATCACGTTCCACGTTTTCATTCCGTTCTCAAACTCTTCACCGGGTTTGCTACCGCTGCCTTTATTGCCTGGAAACTTACTGTTATTAATGCGATTAGTATCGCAAGAATACCGGCAATGGCAAATACCCAGATTTCTATCGGTACCCTATACGCGAAACCCTGCAGCCAGTTGTACATCGCCCACCAGGCCAAAGGTGTGGCAATAGCCATCGCGATCACAACCAGCAGTATGAATTCTTTGGATAATAATGTAAATAATGATGCAACACTTGCACCTAACACTTTCCGTATCCCGATTTCCTTTGTTCTTTGCTCGGCTGTAAACATCGCTAAACCGAGTAAGCCAAGACAACAGATGAATATACCAAGGAACGCAAAATAACCCGATAGTTTCCCGACAATCTGTTCGCTCTTGTAAAGCTTTTGATATTCCTCGTCAGAAAAAGAATAGGTGAATGGAAATTTTGGATTCAGCTGTTTGTAAATTCTTTCAAGACTTGCCATCGCTTGTTTTGTTTTCCCGGCTTCGGTGCGTACAAGTATATTTCCCCATGTACTGTTTTCTCCGTTGCGCAGTATCAGCGGCTTTATGCGATCGTGAAGCGATGAAAAATGAAAATCTTTTAGTACGCCAACTATCGTTCCTTTCATGCCCCACAGGGTGAGCGGTTTGCCTACTGGATCTTTGTACCCGATAATTTTTAATGCTGATTCATTGATGAGATAACCCATCGAATCGGAAGCAAAATCTTTAGATATATCACGACCGGCCACGAGTTGCAGGTTCAATGTTTTTACAAAATCATATCCTTCAAATGTGTTGGTAAAATCAGGTGAAGTATTCGGATCTTTCCCGATCCATTCGAGGCCGTAAGAACTGCTGCCTATATTGGTGATCGTTTCTCCCATCCTGGATACTGATTTTATGCCCGGAGCATTCAATGCTTCATCTTTAAAAAGTTTGTACGATTTTCTTAACTCACCTTCTACCGGTATGTATACAAGATTTTCCCTATCATATCCCAGGTTTGCTTTTTGAATATAATTTACCTGTTGTGAAATAATGATTGTCCCGGTAATGAGTATAATGGATAGTACAAATTGAAAAACAACAAGCCCTTTACGCAGAAAAGCCGAGCTGTTGCTGAACTTCAATGTTCCTTTTAAAACGGTAATTGGTTTAAATGAAGAGAGAAAAACAGCAGGATAAATACCAGATGCTATCCCGGTAATAAAAGTTAGCACCACGATGCTTGTCCAGAAGAATACATTGGAATAAGGAAACTGGATTTGTTTTTGTGTCAACTGATTGAAGTAAGGTAGCAACACAACGACCAATGCCAAAGAAAGTAAAACGGCAAAAGTTGTAATCAGAATTGCTTCGCTAAGAAACTGGCGCATTAAAGCGCCTTTGACCGCTCCGGCTACTTTCCGCACACCAATTTCTTTGGCACGCTTTGCAGAACGCGCAGTGGTCAAATTCATGAAGTTGATACAGGCGATCAATAATATAAATATGGCGACGATGCTGAACAGGCGCACGTATTCAATCCTTCCACCGGCGAGATAGCCGTTCTTAAATTTTGAATGAAGGTATTTTTCGCTCCACTTTTGCAAACCCAGTTCAACATGAAAACTCGACGTTTGATCTTTATTATACTTATCCAAAAATTTCCTGACTTTTTTATCTACCAGTTGCGGGTCTGCATTTTTGCGAAGCATTACAAGTACATTGGGTCCGTTATTGCCCCATTCCTTTGCCCAACTGTTAGCTTCGAGAAATGTTGCCCAGTTAATAAGAAAATCATATTTCAGCGAGCTGTTATTCTGAACGTCGGCAAATACGCCGGTAACAGTGAGATCTTTTTTATTTTCATATCGAAGTGTCTTACCAATAGCAGCTCCGGCATTTCCAAAAAATGCGTTAGCCATTTTTTCAGAGATACAAAGGCTGACCGGTGAATTCAATGCAGTCGTTTTCGTTCCTTTTAGCAGAGGATAACTTACCATGTTGAAATAGTCTGAGTCTGCATAACATCCGTCAAACTTCATGATCTTATCGCCCGCCTGGAACGTAAGCCTGTCTGTAGCATCATCAACCCATGAAAAGCCGGAAGCATACTCGATTTCCGGAATTACCCGTTTCATCTCATTGCCCAATAGTCCTGGCGTAAAATAACCGGCTTCAATTTTATTGTCTATGAACTGCCGTTGGTATACAACATATAACCTGTCTTTGTTTTCATGAAAATTGTCAATACCCCGCTCATCCTGCACCCAGAGCAGTATTAAAATGCTGCAGGCCATACCTAATGCAAGACCGAGTATGTTAATGAGAGAAAATATTTTGTATCTCCTCATGTTGCGAAGTGCAATCTTGAAATAATTTTTCAGCATGGCTTTTAATTGTTATTGTTCTTTATTATTCGTCAATCGTGACCCGATGGCTATCGGTTCGTCGTTCGTGAGACGTGAGTACACTCACCACTCACAACTTCATTCGGTTCTTAAGCTCTTCACCGGGTTCGCCATCGCTGCTTTTATTGCCTGGAAACTGATTGTTGCCAAAGCGATAATTACAGAAGATATACCTGCAATTGCAAATACCCACCATCCCATATTTACACGGTAAGCAAAATCCTGCAACCATTTATGCATGGCCCACCACGCAACAGGAAATGCGATCAACGATGCGATCAATACCAGTTTTAAAAAATCAACAGACAACATCCGTACAATATTTCCTGCAGATGCACCTAATACTTTTCGGATGCCGATTTCTCTTGTGCGTTGCTGTGTGGCATACGCAGCCAATCCCAACAGGCCTATGCATGCAATAAAGATGGCCAGTGAAGAAAAGAAAGTAAATATCTTTTGCGTTGTCTGTTCTGCCAGATATTGTTCTTCTACGGTCTTATCCAGGAAATTATAATGAAATGGCCGGTCTTTTACAAACTGTTTCCACTTTTGCTCAATCGCTTCAACAGCTGATTTGAAGTCGCCTGCTTTTATTTTTACAGCTGCAAATCCCATTTGGTCATTGAACCGGGCCGAGCTTGTAAATATCAAAGGTGTAATGACCTGGTGAAGGGATTGATAATGGAAGTCTTTCAATACACCGATAACTGTATAGATATATTGTTCGCCGTTGCGCCCGTTATAAAATCCGTCAGGACTTGTAAGCCGCGTACCGATAGGATTTTTCAATCCGAGTTCCGCTACTGCTTTTTCATTTAAAACAATGGAAAGGGAATCTGTCGGAAAATCTTTTGAAAAGAATCGTCCTTCTTTCATCTGCAGATCCAGTGTATTCCGGTATTGTTCATCGGTGATGATACCTCTGCCGGTCATGGGTTCTTTAGCGCCCATAACGGCCCAGCTTACACCAAAATAATTTTCCTGCCCCGGCAATGCGCTGGCACTGGTGATATCGTCGACGCCTTTTATAGTCCGTATTTCATTTTTAAAGGCTTTGGTTTTGGTATCGAGCAGATCGGATCGTTCAATGATGATTGTGTTTTGTTTACTGAAACCAAGTTCGTTGCCACTTGTCATATAATTCATTTGCGTATTGACGATGATCGTGCAAATGATCAGGATAACAGATATGGCAAACTGGAAAACTACGAGCCCATTGCGGAGCGCAAGTCCATAGGAACCGGATTTGAATTTTCCTTTTAAGACCTGTATGGGTTTAAACGATGAAAGAACGAGAGCCGGGTACAAACCAGCTACCAGCCCGGTAATAATAGTTACCAATAACATGATGGCAACATTCTTCAGGCTAAAAAATACAGATAACTGCAAGTTCTTTCCGGATACCTGGTTGAAAAAGGGTAGCATCAGGAATACGAGCAATATGGCAAGCACCATACTAAGAATGCTCAGTATTGTCGATTCAACAAGAAATTGATTGATCAATGATTTCCGTTCCGAACCAAATGTTTTGCGGATGCCAACTTCTTTTGCTCTTTCGGTGGATCGCGCCGTTGACAGGTTTATAAAATTGATACAGGCAATTAATAAAATAAAAACAGCAACAACGCCAAAAATATACACCGCACGGATACTTCCGTTTGGTCTGAGTTCGGCTTCAAGATGAGATGTAAGATGAATACGTTTTAACGGCTGCATGTAATAAGTGTAACCATTGCCGTTA